>ERZ1292625.508-Hain-H41-01um-R1-508-length-58566-cov-34_pt1 | contig 58566 bp, 61 predicted proteins | sample MGYA00564400_ERZ1292625 | MGnify/ENA primary metagenome ERZ1292625 (study PRJEB36523, sample SAMEA6512639) | groundwater metagenome | collected 2019-01-08 | study: AquaDiva: Metagenomics assemblies of 32 groundwater samples | reverse complement strand
ATAAACCAATAAACCAATAAACCAATAAACCAATAAACCAATAAACCAATAAACCCAACTAAAAAATTTTAGTCTATAACATATCAACTTTGTCACATATGTCCTAATAAGCCTATTGCATTTCTCTTTAAACCATCCAAACACAGATTGATCCTTGAAACAAATAACTTAACCCTACAAATCGAGTATACAACATAATGAAAAATAGTACTTGACACCGGGAATTCCCGGGTTATAATCTCGGTAGGGCAGATCTACCCAAAATTCAAAGAATTAATAATGAAATTAGAGAATAAGTTTAGTGTAGCCATAACAAAGTACCTAGAGAAGCTAGGTGCAAAGATATATAATATCTCTGCAAATAAGTTTAGCAGAGCTGGGTGGCCGGATTTGATTGTTGAGCATAAAAGATGGAGGGGTTATTTAGAATTAAAAGTGAATGATGGTAGTCTAAGTCCCCTGCAGACTAGAGTTATAAAAAGCTTAATGAAGCGAGGGGCTAATGTATGCATTTGTCATTTACGGATTAATCCTAAGCCCCCTAAAAAGGCTCTTACAGAGGAAACAATAGATTCGGTCACCTTTTATACCATTCCTATATACGATGATCCAGTCCCAGTAAAAGATAGATTAGTTTTAGTTAAACCAACGCATGGGCATAAGATGCCTTCAATTCCATATTATAAGTTGAAGATTACAGAGTTTGATCCAAGAGAGATTAGAGAGGCTAAGGCAGAGATCGTATTTAATACTCTATCAGCTCTTTCCTCATTACAAGAGCAAGAGAGGATATCTTACTGTGAAAGAGGAGGGGCGGAACAGGAACAGGAACAGGAACAGGAACAGGAACAGGAACAAGAGCCCATTCTTACACTCAATGCCCCTCTTTAACCATATAAATGAATGAGCTTAATAAATCCAATGGACAACTGGCTGTCTCCAAAGACAATATCTAATTTTAATGAGAAAGACTCTATTGAGGATATAATCAAAAAGACCATTAGTGAGAACAACCCCTATAATGCCAGGGATTCGTACAAGTCTAGAATAGACTTTGACATGGCAGACTATCTTGAAGTGCAATGCCAAGATATTAATAAGATAAATAAAGCAGCTAGAGAGAGCATCCTCTTAATAAAAGAATTTGTTGTATGGCCACATGAGCGCCTACCTAAAAAGAATAAAGAAGGGTATGCTCAGTATCTTTGGCCGGTAGATTTATCTTTATCAGAGCTTTCAATAGAACATAAAGGGGCGGTTCCTAGACACCATAAAGAAAGATGCCAGGGGACCAATTCCGATCAAACCCAATGTTATCGTAGACAAACAGATAAAACCCTCTTCTGTGGAAGACATGAGGGATTTAGGGAAAGAGCTAGATTTAATCTAATGTCTTTTTACGCAAAACAAGTTAATAAAACAATGAGCGACCTATTATTCCAGGTCGCAGAGGCAGAGTCCTCCAGAAAGATCATTAATAATGAGATTGATCTCGCTAGGGCCGCGATTTTACCTCTAGTAAAAACTCATGCCGATCTTTATTACGATGAAGAGACGATAAAGAAGCTGGGAAAAAATATTGATTCACTTAGATATCGAGTTGATGATCTGCTTTATCAACGTGTTGAAGATATTTCAAATTTATGTCTGAAATCTGCTAAAATAGATGCTTTGGATGCTGCAAATACAGCAGGTAGCATGGCTACATTCCTTGCAGGACTATCTAAAATAATAGATCAAGAGTTTAAAGGTGAGCCAGATAGGGCTAAGACAATTTTAGAGAGGATTCAGGCAATTACCGTAGCCACAGAGAAGCAGGCAGGGATAAGTATTACTATTGAATAGGCTCGAATAACTATGTATACACCCTTTACTAGTTCTAGAACAATAACCTGTCCTAATTGCTTGCATATTGTTTATATAGCTCCTAACCAAACAAGTATGGTTCTATGCCATACTTGTCTGGCTAAAATATATCAGGTGCCTTCAATACCTCCAAATATGGATTACTCTTACTTACAAGCGTCTAGTATTCGGCAGAATGTGGTGTTTAAGTGATGGCTTTTAATACTAAAAGTAAAATTAAGATCTTGGCAATTTTGATTTTCGTCAATTTTAATTTTGCATGTTTCAGTACCCAAGCTCTTTCTGATCTTAGTTATAAGCTTGAGAGCTTTGAAAGATTGGTGGATAGTCAGTCCACTAATGACAGTGATGTAAACCAAGAGCTCTTTAATCTTAGGGGTGCAATCGAGCAGGCTAAGCAAGAGCTGGGCAGCATTGAGAATATGGTGCTCTCTAAAGAGCAGATAATAGAATTTGTGACTAAAAATCTGGCCTCAATTATATCCCAGAATATCCCATGGGGTGAGATTATTGGTCTCATCATTACAGGAGGGGTAGGGACTGCTACAGCAGTTAATATTCAGCGCAATAGAAAGAGTAAAAAACAGATATTACCAGCTGACTAACTAATCTAAAAATTAGCTTGGATAAATAAATGACTCGTACATTTTCGGCTGGTAGTACAAATGTGTCATATGCTCTAACAGGTATGACAGCAACAGCACAAAGACAATTTAATTTATATCAACCAACAAATGCCCATGTTACTTCCTGGATTGCTGCAGCTGGAGGAGTGCCTTGTATAATTAGATTAAATTATACAAACTGGGACACTTCTACTAAATCATCTACGGCTATTTCTTCTAATACGGATTGGCGTCACGCGGCTTTAAGATCTGGCTGCCAGATAATAGATGCTACAGTATCTTTAGGCACAACTACAGCTTGGAAGCCGTTTGCTCATCCTAATTCTTTATCTATAGACTCTGCGATCCCAGAGATTGAAATAGGCAGGCTGATTCAATTTCTTAGGTTAAAGAGATTAACATATTTTAGCCATCCTAAGATGCTTGGTATTCGTGGCAATTCCGGATCAATGGATGTTTCAGTAGTTAGGGCATTAGGTAATGATTTAGCTAGCCCTAAACAAGCTATTGCTGCGGGTTCGGATGCGTATTTGTTATCCTCCAGACCTAATTGTGTAATGGGAGCGTATGCCAATGTTCATTGGCCATCATTCGCTTCTAGTGTTAGTGGTGGTCACTTCCAGGATGAGGTTACAGGAGGATTAGCCACTACAATTGCTTCCGTGGTTAAAGGAGATAAAGACTCGCTATCAATACCAGATATTGTAACGCCAGATTTATCTGTGATTCCTCCGATATCCTCTTGGTATGAGGACACTCCTGTTTCAGAAGTGGCTTCTAAATGGAAGACAGACCTTCCTCCAAAAGGTGCATTTGGGGCGGAGACTAATGGACATTCAGCATTAGGTGGTCTGCAGCTTAAAAAACTGCTTGGTAGCAAGTTTATTCTTTGTGCGGATGATTCCGCTCTATTCGCTACAGACAATGCATCAATGATGGTGGACTATTTGCACGCCAATAGCACGGTGAATGACACATTTAATATTGATTTCTTTTTGAACGAGGTTGTAGCTAAGATTCCTCGTAAAGATGCTGCTTGGACTAATAGTGCAGTAGATTCTGATGATTTAGAGATGCTAGTGCCGCCTTCAATATATCCAAGGGACATTGTTATCCAGAACTTGCAGGAAGCGGCCGCTACTGGTAAAGCAAGACTTTGGAATGCAAGATCGTTTTCTTCTGGGATGACATTAAAATTATCTTCTGGACTTTCAATTGTTACCGGAGGACTCGATACGCCTCTTGTATTAAAAGGAATTACAGGAGCGATATATGCTATATCTGTAGATGCTGTGAATAAAGCCCAGTTAACTGCACTAGAAATATTTGGGACTAAGACTTATGGCTATTAACCCTGAATCAGTGGTGCTTAATTTCTTTCTTAGTATTCAAGAAGCCCTATTTGGGATTATTCCTATAATTGGGATTATTTACTTGTTAAAAGTATTTATAACTGCTTTAAATGAGGATATGTGATCTCTACGTCTTCATTTAAAGGATTAACCCATAAAATCTCTATTGAGGGAGATTTTGTATATAAAAATGGAATTGTTCCAGAAGGGAAATCATACAAAAATTCCATATCATATACGGCACATATACCAAAAGGTATTACTCCGATAATAGGATATCCTGAACTTAGGCTATCTTGGTTAGGTTCAGAGTTAACATTTCATAATGCTCCGTATAACTATTACTATGGCAATTTTAATGGCACCATAAAAATAAATGACTTTGAAGTCTTTACTGGTGTCATAGGAGATTGTTGTGAATTTGTATATGATTTAGTTAGCCCTGAAAATTATAAACTTCGTATAAGTGAAGGGGACCAAAGCTTAATTGATTGGTACCTTTTTCATGGCAGAGATCCATCAAAGGTTGATTTATCGAGCTTTGCTGAGGCTCATTGGACGGTCGGCCCAAATCCCGACCCAGATAATACGGCAGCAACAGGATCCAATAGGATATTTACAAATAGAATTCCTGGGTGGTTATTGGCTTTATATCACCATAAACAAAATGTGGTAGATAATATACCAACATATTTTTATGAAGCGTGTCTGGATTGGTCTAACACTCAATCGCGTAGGGCGGATAAGCTGTATCTGCAGGATACTTCTTATTCCCAGTTAAATCATTGGATGGCCTCTGGCTTAATAGAAGATAATGTAATTCTTGGACATGGGTATCAGCAGGGTGGCGGGCCATCAGATGTTTGGATTGGAAAAGAAGCCAATATTCTTGGTAGAATGACCTACTATGATACGGTAAAAAAATATTCTCGCCCATATGAGTCTATGGGCATGAAATATAATGATCATTTACATTTTTCTAATATGCAGAATATAATGATAGGTTTATTTCTTAATAAACCGTCTGCAATTAGAAATGCTGTTGCAATGACTGAGGCGGATTATAAACATTCTATATATGATTGGTTTGGCGCTCCGAGAGCCTTTGCAGGATTGATTCAAAGCCTTGCAATAGGCTGGCACGCGCTATATAAGTATAGTAATATTGATTATTGGAGGACAAAATATCTTCCTGCTATTCTTCAAAAGTTAGAAAATCGCAATGTTGTATATGATCTTCCAATATCAGGAGAAGAAAATCTTATTGCACCTTGCTTAGATAAGGGTAAACTATCTAAGTCAGACCATATGTATCTTTCTGATCCAATGAGAGCATATTTATCTTCTTCTTATGGCATAGAAGAAGATGATGATTTATATGGTTATGTTGCTTTTTGGTCTACTTGGCAGGGAGGGTGGTTAATTGAGGCAATATTAACTGTTCTTGAGCTTGTGCCTCTTAGCTTAGACCAATATAAACGATGGTCCAAGCAGCTTAAATGGGCAGTATATTTAACTGTTCATGCAGCAAATTTTTTGCCCTCAAAACATTTTACTTCACTAACATTAGGAAACGACCCACTTGGAATTCCTGATGACTATGCTCCAAAAGAGCCCTTTTATAAAGGAAGTAGTCATAATACCGTTGTTGGAGTACAAATAAGGTTTTTAGAACCTGCTTTAAGGCATTACTTTTTATTTACTGAGTCTAGACCAGAGTTAAATATTCCTGCCAAAAACAAAGATGAACTATTAAAAGCTTGTGATGTAATCATGGACTACTGTAATAAGCAAAGCGACGGGAAGGGATATTGGAATACCTCGGATAGAAAGCGTGCAGGACTAGATCAGTTATTCTATGAGGATGGGTACTTAGAAAAGTATAAGAAATAGTATGTTGATTGCTCCTATTAATATAAAACTGCCCCTAATTTATGGGGACTTATATAATGAGGTAGATCTTTTTAAAAAGATTTGTGTGATACATCCTCCTGTAGATATTAAAAGAGATTCAGTAATTTGTGCATTATTACTTTCTCATTTCTTAAAAGGGGAGGAGGTATTGATTGTAGGTAATCAATCATATACTATCTTAAATAAGACAAAAGACCTGTTCAGAAAATTAAAAGTTGGAAAGTTTAGGACAAATACTAGAAGTACATTGACATATGGGGATGGAGTTTTATCAACTGATGTAAATTATTTAAAGAAGCCTAAAAGGGCATATGTAATTGATGGTCATAACTTAAATTATCTGGATAAAAGCATATTAAATGCGCCATATATAGTTATATTTACCAATTATCCAGATAAGATTAGCTGGGTATATCAGCTAACAATAGCATCAACAAATAAAGAATATTATATAAAGTATATATATCTTAAGGATATTTATGCTCTTTGGAAATCGTCTGAAAATACAGGTTTATTAAAAGCAGATCCGTATTATGAGCGTAGAATGTTGTTTAGGGATATTGACCCTACTTTTAAAGTCACGCCATTCTTGTTTTTTGCTAGAACACGCTTATTTGTTAAAACAGATAAGCCACTTGAATGGTTGAATGAGCAACAGGTTAAAGTTGTAAAGCAACAAGTAGGTACACCAATTGTACCTTTTTATTTAACAAAGCTTCAAAAGAAGTATTTAGCATTTAAAAGAAAAACAATTGCTAAAGGTAAAAAGCCTTGGTTTATATTACTTAAATATAGGCGGGGAGGATTCACTACTTTAGAGCAAGGGTTGCATTACGAGTTTGCGACAAACTATCCTAATAGTGAAGTGTTGACTTTAGCTCATAATCTAGAATCTACAAAAAGAATTTTCGCTAATATTGTGAAAGTAATGCATGAACGAGACCCTTTTCATATAGAAGATATTGCAAATTCCAAGATTGATCTTAGATTAGCTAATGGAAGCCATTTTGCGGTATCTACCGCTGGAAATAAGTCTACTTCCAGAGGAGATACATTACAAAGAGCTCATTTATCTGAGGTTGCATATTGGAACCCAGGACCTAATCAAGAAGCATTAATAAATGACCAGCTAGCAGGAATTTTAGGTGCCACAACGCATGGTGAGGTTGTTTTAGAAACTACGGCAAATGGGAGAAATAAATTTTATTCTATTTGGAAAGATGCTAAGGAGGGATTAAATGAGTTTACTCCTATTTTTATTAGATGGTTTGATGATCCTAATAATAGATTAAAAGAAGGTGCCTTTTCTCGTGAAGAAATAAAGGATACAATTCAGGAGGAAGAAAAAATATTGATAGATAGGTGGGGGCTGGACCTAAATCAAATAGCATTTAGAAGAGATAGGGTTAGAACATATAAGACATTGTTTAGACAAGAGATGCCAGAAGACGATGAGGCTTGTTTTATATCTTCAGGTTTTTGTTTCTTTAATTCTGAGACAATCTTTAAAAGATTATTATCATTAACTGGTACTGAAGGATCGATAAAAACATATCCAGGTGGGACTGAGATAAAATGGGAAGAATATTGTGAGAGTGATATATATGTCGCGGGTGCAGATGCATCTGAGGGAATTCCAGGGCTAGATCCTAATGGGATTTGTGTCTGGAATAAAACTAAGATGAGGCCCGCAATATCTTTGCACGGATACTTTTCTCCTAATATATTAAAAGATCATATTCTTAGGCTTAGAAAAGAGTATAATATACGTTTACTAGGAATAGAAAGAGAGAAGTTTGGATATGCTGTTATAAACTTATTGAATAATATGGGCTCTCCCCATAATATACCACATTATAGAGGGGGGTATATTTATTGGCATAGACAAGATAGACCTGGATGGTCTACTAATATAGATACAAGACCAACATTATTGGATGACTTAGCAACATTTCTGGAATTGTATCCAGAGAGGATTTATGACAAAGAGTTTTTGAATGAATGTGCTTCTTTTAGATTACAAAGCAATTCAAAGTTTGCAGCTGACTCCGGATGTCATGACGATAGGGTTATGAAGTATGGGATTGCCATTCAAATGGCTCAACATAGGATTAAGACGCCAGAAATTAGTTAAGCTATATTAATCATTAATACAGGTTGGAGACGAAAATGTGGTTTGTGCATTTATGTAATGCCGCTCAAGAAACTGTATTAATGATGTTTTCATTTCTTCTCCTTCGAAATAAGAAATATGTAAATGGGATGGGAGGCGTTGGTATCGTAGTTAGTGAATTGATATTAAGTATATGTTGTTGGTGTGCGGTATTTATATCCTGGAGGAACTGGCTAATCTGCAGTTGGGTATTTGGGAAGATGTTGTTTGTTCTTTCTGTATTTATCCACTTGAAGCTTAAAAAGAAAGACTTCTTATGTTCTTTAATGCAGAAAGAAACAAGGTCTCTTATCTTGGAAAAGGCGAGCAAATAATATTGCCTTCTATAATTCTTCTTCAAGAAGGTGGCGGAGTATATGAGTTAATTAGTGGAAAACCTAATGAAACTGTATTAGGTATATTATTGATCACGTTAACAGTTACATTTGGCGTGACAATACGAGCACTTTTAGCGTCTTTTGAACGACGTGAAAATGCTTTGATTAAAAGCCTAGACCAATATATTCAGGCTTTTATTGAACTTAAGAAATTGAAAGGCTAATAATGTCTAGCGAGCCATCTAAAAAATACCCTAACTTTAAGGGTATTAAGAGCATTAAGAGTATTAGGTTGAAGGAAGAGCCTAAAAAGAAAGAGCTTATTAGCATTAATAACTTTTCTAACTCATATATGAATTCTTTGTATCTTAGCACATTGCCTGGTAGTGTACAGGCATTAACGCCATTTGATACTCATAGTTATGTCTTTTCGGCAGTATTTATTACTGCTTTGACTGGTAGCCAAGCCCCATTTAAACTTTGGGAGAATATGGGGTCAGATGGAATAAATGATTTAGAGACCTCAAGAAAAAGATTTGGCTCAAATAGAAATTCATTCTATAATAGAAAATTATATTCAAAAACCATTGAAAATAGGCTCCTAAATTTTAGGGGTCTTAAGCAGATATCGGATTCTCCTTTAGCACGTATTCTAAATAGTCCAAATGAGTATATCAATGGTCAGCAGTTAATGTTTATTACATTGACTTGGCTCCAACTTAGAGGAGAAATATTTTGGGTATTGACAAATAAAGATGGCGGGCCAGTTATTCCAGGTGAAACGCCTGAAAAGATTTGGCCTCTTAATCCCGACTTCTTTAAAGAGATATATGAGTTTTCTAACAAGGGAGAGTTAGTTGGGTGGGAGTTAAAAGTTCCTAAATATATGTTTAAGGGGACGGATAAGATTCAACTAGATTTAAGTCAAGTTGTTCAATTTAAGTTTCCTGATCCTGAAAATCCATTAAGGGGCGTTAGTAGATTAAAAGCTGTGATTAGAAGTATATCTCTAGATATTGATATTGATTCGATGAATTCAGCTTTGATATTAAATGGGGGGGAACCCTCTGGAGTATTATATACCGATCATGACCTTGATGAGACTCAAAGAGATTCTTTAAGGTCTAAATTTGAAGCTAGGCATTCTGGTAAGAATAGAAGAAAAGTAGCTGTCTTATCTAATGGATTAAAATATTCCCAGATATCACTTTCTCCTGAAGAAATGCAATTTTTAGAGAGAAAGAAATTAACTAGATTAGAAGTTTTGGCTGCACTAGGGGTTCCAGAATCTGTACTTGGAATTTCTGATAGTCAAACTTATGCTACACAGCTAGGGCAAAATAGAAATTTTTGGGATAAAACCATTTTGCCTATGCTCTATATTATAGAGCGAGAGATAGAGTTTTCATTATTATATACTGAACCCGATTCATTATTTGGTGCGTTTGATTTAACTGGAATTGAAGCATTACGAGTTGGTGTAATTGATAAAATTAATGCTGCCGCTGGACTTTGTGGTAATGCTTTACATATGCCTCCCAGACAAGCATTTGAAATTGTAGGGATTGAAGTACCTAAATATGTTGGTGACGATGTTGCCCTTATTGCTCCTGGATTGGCAAAAACGCAAGATGTAATTGATGGTCTTTTATTTAATATTGACCCTAATAGTGATCCTGGAACTTCTACTGATGCGGACCCTTTACAGCCATTAGAAGATACAGTAGATCAAGAAGATACTGAAGATAATATTCCAAATAACTCAAATAATGAAGTGCCAACATCTGGGTCAGATAAAAAAAGAGCATTAAAAGCTAAAATTACCTGGGTAGACATTGTTGCTGCTGTTTCGCCCCATGAAAAATCGTTAGCAATGAGACATAAGCGATGGGGCATAAATGAAAAGAGAAGAATATTTGATAGAATAGATGCTTTAGATAGTAAAAAAGCTAAAGACATTGAAACTAAGATCCTTACGCTTGAGGGAATATTAATCGCTTTACAGGATTCTGCCAATAGGTTAAAATCATATTCTAGACCTGTATATACTAATTTATATAAATCAGTGATGTCAATTACTATTGATGAATTAGGTGGTACCCCACTATTTGACCCTGCCGATCCTAGGTTTATTGACATACTTAATAGTAGAGAACGAGTTTATGTTGAATCAGTTACGAAAACTGTTAGGCTAAGTATTAGAAATGCGATTGCAAAGTCGTTATTAGAAAATGAATCTGTTGAGTTGCTTAAGACGAGGATATCCGAGATATTTGATATTCAATTGTCTGAGGCTAAATTAAAGATCATAGCTCGTACTGAAATGTGGTCTTTAAATAATTCAATGAGAAATACTATATTTACTGAACAGGGAGTTTCCACCAGACGGTGGGAGAATGCAGGTGATGAAAAGGTAAGAAAAGATCATATTACTTTTGGGAGTAGTGGGGAACATCCTGTAGGATTTAATTATTTAGATCTTGTTGGAAAATCTGGAATTCTAACCCATCCTGGAGATATAAATGCTCCAATTGAACAAATTGCAGGGTGCCGGTGCATCGAAAGGCCCGTATTAAAATGACTGACTCTATTCAAGTTCTTAGTGACCCAAAAGAAATAAGATCTAAATTAAAGGAGTTAAGCCCCGGTCGGGCTGATATGTCTTTTAATGAAGATGATGAAACAGTAAAACTAAAAAAGAATAAGGATTTAATTCAAGTTGTAAGTGGTCTTCCTACTGTGCCTTCATTAGATGAAATGAAGAGCATGGCTAAGATGGTTAATATTATTTGGACTGAAGGAATGGAAAATAGGTATGTCCAATATATTGCTTCTGATGAGCGTGTCGATGGAATGGGAGATATTGTAAGACAAAACTGGGACTTTTCAGTATTTAGATATAATAGTGCAATGCCACTAGGCCATAGATGGGAAATGCCGCCCATAGGGAAGTATATTAACTGGAAAACAATAACGATAGCTGATAATAATGGGTATAATGGCCCTGCTCTTTATCTTTCTGGATTTTTTGGTCCTTCTGGTATATCTGCTACAATAGATGAGGTAGCTAATTTAGTTTTATTGGGATTCATGACTTCTTGCTCTGTAGGATTTGAAGCAAAAGAAGTTATTATTGTCAATGATCCGGATGAAAGGGCTAAACTAGGGCTTGGTAGATGGGGTGTTATCTTTAATAAGAATCTTCTTCTTGAAAATAGCCCTGTTACTATTCCTGCAAATGAGGGAGCGCATAAGCTTTCTTCTTTGCAAAAAGGAGCTTTTAAGGAGAGGGATTTTCATATTCTTGCTGATCTATATAGACTTAATGTAGAGAGAGGAAAGGATGATTCTAATACTTGGGAACAGATAGAGGCTGATCTTTTATTGGCCTCTAAGAATTTGTTTAAAACTTTAAACTATTCCCATGTTGAATTAGATGCTCCTGTATTTTCTTCCATTAATCAGCCTATTGTGCCTAAAATGGAAAGTACTATAACTACTTTTACTATGGGATCTACCTTCTATAGTGCTGAAGAAAAAGAGATATTAAAAACGGAAATTAAAGATCTTTTAAAGTTAGAAATTGGGGTTTTATCTAGTGCTATTATTGAAAAAGTAGTCGCTTTAATAGCTGAAGATGTAAAAAGTTTAAATGAATTTGGTGATAAGTTAAAGGACGTAGAAGAATTAATTCTAGATTTACAAGATAAGAAAACCCGGGATACTACTTCCCCTATTCCCGGATCAATAGGAGCAAGTCCAGCTGAGTTAAAGGATTGGGAAGAAAAACTTACTAGTATTTTATCCCGTGGTTTAAGGTAAACCAATGACTGCTACACTTGAAAGTTTAGAGGCTAAGATAGCCTCTCTTTTTGAAGAGTTAAAAGGAAAGGTCTCTGACACTAAGCTGGCAGAGATAATTAAGGATGTCCTTGCGAAAAACTTTGGTATTTCTGCCGATAAGGATTTTTCCTTAAAGAGTGTTATGGAGGCTCTTGATTCGTTAAAGGCGAATCAGGAGAAGATTTCTAACGCTATTCGCACAACTAGAAAGGGTGCGTATGTTTCTGGTCTTGAAGATGAGAAGTTTAACATGCTTCGATTCTTCAATTCGGTTCGTGCTGGAAAGAGAGAACTCGCCCCGCATGAGTGGGAAATCTCTGATCAGGCGAAAAAGGCTCTAATTAAGAAGGGCGGAATTAATATTAGTGATGACTCGATTGCGGGAGCTTTCGTTCCGGATCAGGTCATTTCTGATGTTATTGGCCCTGTATACACTAATGCTGCTTTTATTGCATTAGAGCCTGATGATGGAACTACTAGAATTTCCATCATTGATAATCTTATTGGTGATAAGCCTCGGATTCCGAAGTTCGAGGGCGGAGTAATTGCTTACTGGATGGGTGAGGAAGACGAGTATACTGAATCTCTTGTCTCCAGTAAAGACATTACTGGAGATAGAAAGAAGCTTGGTGTTCTTGTTAAGCTTTCGAGAGAGACATTAGACTTCGCTGGTCTTGGATTTGATGCTCTTCTTAGAAGAGATATGTCTAAGGCCTTAACGAAGAAACTGGATCATACAATTGCGTATGGTTCGGGATCTAATGACATACCAAAGGGTATCATTAATACCCCTGGTGTTAAGTTCTTTGAAGCAGTAACTAGATTGGTTAAGACTAGAGCAGAAATGGATGCTCTTGCCGATCTTGATGGTGCTTTATTGGATTACACGGGCCTTAGTTTAATGGATCTTGCTCTTGAGGAAGATGATATTGGCGCTGATTCTTCGGCTGCCACTATTTCTTCTCCGAGATTCTTCAATAAGTTAAAGAATCTTAAGAGTGATCAATGGACTGGTCAGGCTGATGCTAAACAAATGTTCCTTTCTGGTTTCCCCATGCTTACTGATGGTGGGTTAGCTGGAGTAATTGGACCATTTGGAAAGACCTCGCAGTTAAAGTCTAACTTATTGCCTGGTGCTTCCATTACTGTTACTACAGACTCTACTACTGCTCAGCATTCGGACGTTTTCCGTGGTAATTTCGGTGATGTCATCCTTTTGAGATGGGCGGGAATTGAGATTGAGGATGATAAAGGAATGGGTAAGGGTTTCACTTCGGACCATTCTTATCTTAAGATTAGAATGTACGCTGATGTGATCGTGAGAGAGCCGAGAAGCCTCTTAGTTTGCCCGAATGCCCTTGTTTGGTAATTCCTGTTTTTAACCAAAACTAATCAAGGAGTTAAAGGAAACTAAAATGGCTGCTCATAACTTTCATCATGAAACTCTTCCAATAAATGCGCTTCCCGCGCAATCTATTGGTGTTGCCACAGTAAATGGTCCTGGAATTGGAGCGTGGTGGGTCAAAGCGGGACAAGTTACATTTGTTCTTGTTGGTGGTGTTTTTGCTACTGCACCTGTTCTTACTATTAACTTTCAGGGGCGTAAGATAGCGGACGATAACTGGGAAACGATTAAGCAATGGGACGGCACTACTGCGTTTTCTCTTGTCGGTGCTACAGGCAATAGGTACGCAGATGGTGGCGCTGCTGAAAATGGCGCACTTTATTGCACGGTACTTGCGCGTACTGTAGATGCGGCTGTTTATTATGACTTCCGTATTAGCATTGCCAATGCTGCCGGTACAGCATTAATTGGTGTCGTTGCAATTCTTTCTAATCTTGCTACTCGTCCTTCTGGTGCGGTGGATGAGACTTTTGCTATGAATGTTGCTCCGTAACACCTAGCTATCTTAAGTATAGAGTAAAGGCAAAGTGAATAACGACAACCCGATTGATCTAAGTAAAAAGGCTCCGATACTTAACAATCGGGTTGTCGTTAGCTTTTCTAATAAGCCTATAAAAATAGGATTAACGATAGAAATGAATTCTACCACTTTAGCACTAAGAAAGGGAGACGCTTCTGGCTTTCAGATTCAAGTTCAAGATTTAAGCTTAACAGGAGCTACGGATATTCGTGTTGCAATATATTCAGAACCTACCGATACTGTAAAAGTATTTACTAAAAATGGACTATCTTTTTCAGGAGATATTGTTACAGTTCCCATAACTCAGGGGGAAGCGGATTCTTTTACTCCTGGAAATTATATTGGCGAGGTTGCTGTTTTTCAGACAATTTGGAAACACTCTAAATTTTACGTTAGTATTGAAAACATTGGAGTATCCCATTCATGATTACTCCGGCATATGTTAGAGAGATATTACCTAAGCTAGTGGACGTTCAAGTTAAAATTGATTTGGTTATATCTGAACTTGAAGTCATGACGGGTTGGCTGTTTAATAGTAGAACGAATTATGTTGAGTATATCTATTGGTACCCAAATGTAGCTGAGCATCAGTTATCTTTACGTCCAATTTCAACTGTTTCAAAGGTAGAAGAACAGATTGATGGGACTTGGGTAGAAATAGGTGTTGATGATTATTATATGTTTAATCAACAGCTCATTAAGAAGATAGGATACTGGGATTATAGTCTTAAAGTAACTTGTACTGGTGGATATACAGTATCTACAACGCCGGAGTTTATAAAGTTTGCCTTAAGGACTCAGATAGCATTTCTTGAAACTAGACTAAAAGAAGATGTTTTGGCTGTTTCTCAAAAAAGCCTTGGGCAAGGAGCTAGTTCAGTATTTTTAGATCCAAATATGCACCCCAGATTTAGAGAATGTATATCTAGATATAAGAGATATTAATGGTTCTTTTCGTTAGAGTAACTGGCCTAGAGTCTTCTAAAAGAAAGATTCGAAGCCTTTCTTTAGAGCGTAAAGAAAAAGCTCGTCACTTAATAGATGTTGCATTAATTAAACACGCAAAAGAATTAGTAAAGTATATTAGGAAGCGGATGCAAGATAGTAAAGAACCGGGAATTAGGTCTAAGCAATTAATAAGATCTATTGAAGCATTTTCGGGAAGATTTCGTGGGGTGCCTTCAATAAAAGTTGGTGTGTTTAAATTACCTGCTGCGCGTTATGCGACAACAATTGAAGAGGGTACGCAAGGATTTAACCCAGCTTCTTCGGTAGATACAATAAGACCTAAAGAGGGAGGGGATGCAAAATATTTAGCCGTTCCAAATGAAAATGATTCAAGAGTTGTGACTGGTTTAAAAGTTAAAAAATACAAGTCTCCACTTAACTACCCTGACCCTTTAAAGTTTATTCCATTTACTCGATCGGGTATTGCTGTCGGGGGATTATTTGACGCAGAAGAGTTAAGATTAGCACGAAAGAATAATATTTCATTAAGAAGCATTGCACCTTTATATTTTTTACTTACTCAAGTAGATATTAAACCGAGACCATATTTGCGTCCTGGAGCGGATGAGTATATTCCAAAGATAGATGCGGATATAGTAAAAATAGTTTTAGACTTCTTGAGCGATGTAAAAGATGACTAAGTTTACTAATGAGAGATCCATCGCTGTATCTTTTATTAAAGATACAATTGCAAACCTTGCTAATGTGCAACAAAAGCAGCTAACAATATTTAGGGGTGCTGTAGACTGGGTAGCTTGGAATTTTTCTATATATGGACGAACACTATCAATTCAAGTTGATTCAATAGATATTAAAAATAGGGAACTTATTCTTTCATTTGAAATGTTAGAGCCAGTTGATAATGGCTTATTGCCTTCTCAAATTGATGATGAGAAATTAGATGTTTTGATTTCTCTTCTTTTAGACTCATTTAGAGTAATTAAGAGTCACAACTCGCAGGTCTTTCCTTCTCCGCTTGAGGAATTCTCGGATGCTCAAGTAGATCTAATTGAAATGCACGATACCGAGAGAAAAATTCATGGTATTGTAGCCTCTAACATTTCTGTAAAACTACCACTTTCTGATGAATGAGGTAACTTAAATGAGTAATAAGGGAAGCCAGAGCTTCTGGATAACGGGGTCTAGACTTTATGTTCAAAGAGATCCTGTTGATGCAGTAATTCAGCCCATGTTAGATTTGGGTAGGATTAATGTCGCTAACCCTACCATCTCTCCTACGAAGTTAGAACTTAAAGATAGTGATGGAGGAAGATTACGAGTAATTGATGCGGCGGTTTCTGAAATTGCTGAGTCGTATGACATTACTTGTTCTAACTTAAGTGATACTAATTTAGCATTTTTGTTTTTAGCGGAGGCACCGTCTTCTTTCGTACAATCTGGAAATGAAGTTGTAGCAGGCGTACACTGGGGAATCCCGGGGAATCTAATTAAGATTAAGGATTCTACCGGGGTTAATATCTATGATTGTGCGGCGATTGCGGGTGTTTATACGGGCACGGTAACTATTGTTGTAGATGTCATTACGGCTATTAATGCTGCTACAAAAACAATTACTGTATCTTCTGATTTAACGACTCCGTTGGATCCTGGTGATAAGTTTATTATCGTGGCAACGGGATTAGCTAATCCGTTGAATGCTGGAACATACACTATAGCATCAATGACAACGACTACAATTACTGTAAATGAAACTTTCGTTGCTAACGAGTCTGGTGTACTCGTAGACTTAATCCATGAGAATGCTGGAACGATCTATCAAAATGGTGTAGATTGGGAAGTTCATCATCTTTCTCGTGGTATTGTTAGAATGATTGAGACCGGAGCGTTTGTTGCTGCGGCCAATTTAAACATTGTCTATAAGCCAAATGCTATTTCTGGAAATAGGAAGATTCTTCCTCTTTCGCTTAAAGATACTAGTGTTAGGGCCTCTGCATTATTAATTTGGTCTAGAGACGATAATGCGCAGCAGACCGTAAGAGAATTTTCTGTAACTATTACTCCTGGGTCTGCTTCATTCTCTGATACAGATTATTCTACAATGGTTCTTAATATCTCGGCAATCTCTGATCTTACCGCTGCTAATCCTTCTGGTCAGATCATTCACTTCAAGGGTACCTTACCGACTATTAGCTAAGGTAGTTTTAATAGTTGAGCTTAAAGCCATTGGTCTTTGCTTATGCTTTGTATTATTAGCTAGTCTTAGTAAATAAGCTAGATAAGTAAGGACCAATGGCTTTCTCTTTGAAAGGGTAAATGTGGAAAAAGATAACTCGTTTTCTATCCTTTGGCCGGGAAGGCCCGTTGTAATTAATGATAAAGAATTTTTGGTATATCCTCTTGGTGTGAGTCAGGTAAAAAGATTCAGCTCAAGGTTTTCTCCGCTCATTTCTGTTATTAAGCAGATTCCCTTGGATCAGTTAAAAGGCGAAGCTGCTTTAAAAACCTTATCTACTACGTTGGCTCCGTTTATTCTTGACCATATGTTAGATATTGTTTTTGATTGCATAACATATAAGGGTGAGAAATTAAAGGATAAAGAAATAGAAGGCATACCGCATTACATTTTGCCTTTATTTTTAGAAGCGTGGATATCTGAATCCTTTATTGGAGAAGAAAAAGTCCGCCCTTGGATCGAGGTGATAGAGAGGCTGGTGAAGGAAGTGACCAAAAAAGAAATTTCGATTTGGGGCACTTTGTCCAAATCCTTATCTCCTCCGGCCATAGCTTAAGGGATATTCTTAAAACTACGCAGCCTGGTTTCCCTTATTCTGGCTACTCAGTTCCACAGTTTTATATGTTTTTGAAAAGATCAATTAGTATTTTTGCACAATACATGTTGATTGATCGAGCTTCAATTTCTTCTTTGTTCAGTGAGACTTCGAATAAAGAATTTTCATCATTCTTAAATGACCTTTCTTAAGTTCATCTTGTCTTCTGTGTTTTGTTACTCTTACTACTCCAACTAAAAGTTTGACTAAATAATGGCTAACTCAACGTCTAGTATTACGATTGAAGTTATCTTAAAGCCATTATTTAGTCAGGCCCTACCAGACATTATTGGTGGCCTTGATAAAATAAAGGCAGCAGCAAATAATTTAGGTGCTGCCCTATCTCCTATAATTAATAAGTTTTCTGCATTTCTTAGTTTAGCTGCGACAGCGAAATTAACTAAGGAATCAATTGAGTTTGCTGAACAACAAGTTCAAGTTGAGGCTAGACTACTTCAAGCGTTGAGCGGTAGGGAAAAATCTCTCGAAAGAGTTAAATCCTTAGCTAAAGAGATTCAAAAAGAAACTGTATTAAATGATAGAACCATTCTTGAAATGGCCACTAATATATTAAATGCGGGAGCAAAAGTTGAGGATCTTGAAGTAAAATTAAGGGCGGCGGTAGAAACTGGTGCAGCATTTGAGTTTACTCCTGAGGCTGCGGCCGGTGGTATAGGATTCCTTGAATCAGATGCGTTAGGTGAAAGATTTAGTAGACGTGTTGCTCAATTACAAAAATTAGCTCATGAACAAAGGTTGGCAGCTGATGGAGCTAAATTTCTAGAAGAAAGATTTAGGGGTGCTGCTGCCGCGCTTGCTTCTACAGACTTTGGAAAATTTGAACAGCTAACAAGTAGACTTCAAGATATTGGAGAGGATCTTGGTGAAGTTTTTAATCAAATTCGTTTAAAGTTTCTTCTTGTCATTGAACCAATATTTGTAAAGATTCGGGATTTCTTTGTTGCTCCTGAAATGGGGATATTTTTACAGGCCTTTAATTCAGGGATTGATGGATTAAAGGTAGGATTCGAAGGCACAGTCAGAGTTTTAGCCACACTATTAGGATTATTTGTAGTCATAAAGACAGGTGGTTTTATTGCTGCAATAGTGGGGCCGTTACTTTCATTAGGTCTCTTTTTTGTTTCTATATTACCTACACTTGCAATAATTGTAGCTGCTGCAACGGCCGTCGCATATGTGTTTAAGTATATCACTGATGGGGCTCCTGGGCTTGGTAAACTGGCTAGTGATATTTTAGATAGTTTACAAAAAAGTTTCAACACGTTTAAAGATATAATAGTGGGAATCAAAGAGGGCAAGCTTCAATTATCTGATCTTTTCCTCTTTTTGAAGATTAAGTTTAAAGAAGTAGAACTTATTTTTCAGACTTATGTTATCCAGCCAATCAAATATTGGTTTACTTCATTAAAGAATGAAATATCTTCAATTCCAAAATTGTTAAGTGCGGAATTTGAGTTAGCATTAACTGAGATAAGTGATACTTTCGATCCTTTCTTAGCTTCAATAAACAGTAAAATTAGAAAGGCTATATCTGAGATATTTGGTATTCCTTTAGCTCTTATTTCTCATATTGACTTCATTGAGTTTGAACCCGTAACTGAAGAAGACTTAGAGACACTAAGAACCCGGCTAGAACAAGTTCGACAAGAGGTAAAGGATTCTGGCCAGGCATTAGGTGATGAGGCGAGAAATGTAATTGAAGGATTACAAAAGGAAATTCATGAATTAAATCAAAAGTTAGCCGAGGAACTTTCAAGTTCTTTTGGCGAAATAACAGCTAGGCAAATAACGGAAACAGCTAATAAGTTAAGAGAGCTAGAGGTTACTTATAGACGTATTAGAGATAATACGACTGATCTTATTGAACAGATTGCGGCAGAAACAAATACAATATTTGCAATGGAAAATATTGAAGATGTTATTGAAGGATCTGCAAAAGAACTTTTATCTCAAGTTCGAGAGTCTGCTGTTGATCCCATTAAACAATTAGTTAGAGGGGCACTTTTAGAGCAACTTAGAGCGGGGAAGATTGAATACACTAAATTTTATGAGGAAAGGGTAGAACTAGAAAGGGCGTATACTGAATTTAGGGCTGGTCAGTTAGATGAGCAAATTGCTTCTTTAGATAAAGAAATCGGTGCAGAAAAAACTAAGTTAGATACCTTTAAGTCTTTTGATGCTGAAAGAGTGGGTGCTAACTTAGTATTGCAGGAGGAATTGCGCGTATTAAATCAGAGAATATTTGATATTGATGAGAAAAGAGGATCCCTATTACTAGATTATATTGATCTTGAAAAGCAGAGAGATGCAGCACTAGCAAGTGGCTCAGAAGACTATGAGAATATTCTTATTCGGCTTCAGCGAGCAAATGAAAAGTTAATTGCATTAGGGGAGTTAAGAAATGAAACTGGCGCCAAAGTAACTGAAACCGAGGTAGCATTAAGAGATGAGTTAGCTCTACAACAAGAAAACTATCTTGAAATATTAGAGTCTCAAGGTTCCATTCAGGATAAAGCAGAAAAAATATTAGCTCTTGAACAAAAGAGAGTTAAAGTAACACAGGATGGTATTGATTCAGAGACAGCACTTGTTGAAGCTAGAAAAGCAATTGTAGATTCTTTAACTACAAAGGTTAATAAGGAATTTGAAATATTTCAACGTCAAACATCTGTTATTGAAAAATTATTAGGTGAGGGGTTTTTATCTACTGAAGAAGCAGTTGATCGTTTAAATAGTGCATATGAAGACTTTAATGGAACGCTGATTGACTTTGAAGAAATTATTAGAACCCTACGTCTTGAGTCTCCTGAGCTTAATGAGATATTTGATGAGCTTATTGAAAAGATAGCTAGGTTGAAGGAACAAGTTGGTGAAGGTAATGAATCAAAAAATTTAACTTTCTTTGACGCTATTGAAGCGGGTTTTACAAAAGTTCAAAATCAGTTAGGTAATATGCAGTTATTAGGACAAGCGGTGGGTGCGGAATTGGCAAATTCTTTTAATGGACTTATAGATGCTTTTACTAGAGGGGAAGCATCAGGTAAGCAATTCTTTAAGGAGTTAGGGCGTCGCATTGCCGTAATAATCCTCCAGGCTCTTTTGCTTAGAGCTATATTTGCAAGTTTAGGATTTTTAGGGACTGCCGTGTATTCTTTAGCTGCTGGAGCGTCTAGCTCAAATATTGGAGGCAAGGTACTTAAGGCTCCGCAGAATCCTGTTTATATTGGGTTTGATCCACTTACGAATGGTGCAGTAGTAAAAAGATCATTTGGTGGAAAAATTCCTGGCCCAAACTATGCTCCTGATCGGGACTCCAAATTAATATATGGAACGATTGGTGAGTGGGTAATTAAACGTCGTGCTGCACAATATTATACAGATCTTGGAATGGAAGCTATTAATAATATGCTTATTCCAAGAGAAGTGATACTAAGTAGTTTAAAATCAAAGCATATACAGCCTAAGACATTAGATATATCTGGCGCTAGACAATCGGGAGGCCCTGTAAATAGTACAATAAGAGGAGGGGCAAATCAAGGGTATATTGTTTCTTCCGATGATAGTGTTGAAGAATTATTAAAAGGTGGAATTGGTGGATTTAGGCGCCAATTACGAAAGAATGCTAAACAATTTCGAGCTGATCTCGGGATAACTTAAGGTAATTTAAATGACACTGATCCATCATGAAGGGTTTGAAGCCTTTAAAACTTCGTTAGGTATCCAGCAGTATTATCCAAATATCGCTACTCTGATGGGTGCTGATACTCACGAGAATATTTTTAACGCTTCGGTAAGATTTGTGGCAGGAACTATTCAAGGCACAGAAATTAAGATATGTAGTGATGGAGCACTTCCATTTAAATTTGTACATAGGGTTCCTATTAATATTAACATAATTGTAGGATTTAGACTCAAAATAGATCCCGCCGGTTCTTTTGGTGTTGGTTCCGGTATTTATTTTTATAATGAAACAGTAAATGATTACCTATCTAAATTTCTTTTTGTAAACGATGATGCTAATAACTTTCATTTTACTGTAGTTAATAAAATAGGTACTACTCTTGCTACAACTGGTGTAATAACTAAAGGTGTATATCACTATATTGAAGTTGCATTAACATTTTCAACAGATCCTGCTTCAAATCAAATTACAATAAAATCCGATGAAGTAATCCTATTTAATGGTTCTAATAAAGATACAAATCCGAATGATTTAGCGGGAACCGACATATTGTCCTGGACTTGTCCTTTGTATGGGGATGTTGACACAGAGCCTTCTATGCATTTAGATGACATTTATATTATTAAATGGCAGGAGGGGTTCTATAACAATACCTTTTTAGGGTCTTGCATTGTAGAGTTATCCTTACCTTCTTCTGCAAAAGCCACTGGTGGAGATCCAGGGTCGGTTCAACAATGGACTCCCTCTTCTGGAACAAATCACGAAGCATTAGTAGACGATCCAAATGAACATGATGGGGATACTACTTATGTTACTGCAACAGCGGCTAATCTTGTTGAATTAAATAGTATGGTAAATCTTTCTGCCATTACAGGAAATATCCTTGGGGTTAGACAAGTTGCATTTGCTAGGCTAACTTCCGTAGGCTCTAGGAATCTTAGATTAAAATATAAAGAACCTGGGGGAGAAGTAATTAATGCCGCTGATGTTGCACTTACAAGTACGACATACGTTCCTATTACATTAATTCGAGAAGAGGTTGCTGCAGCAACGCCAAGAGTATTTTCGGTGAATGATATTAATAATGGAGAGTTTGGATTTGAAACTAGACCGTAATTATTCATTGCTATGATTCATTTATCTAATTTGTTTTGGTGTTGGTGGTAAACTAGATGCCATTAATATATGTACCTAGTTCACTTGTCACAAACTCTTGGTTTGTGGTAGGAGCGCCAGATGCTTTAGATGCAGTTAATAATAACGTAGCCACTCCAGAAGATGATAAGTACCTTGTAGGATTTACTACTGTAGGCGGGATAGGAAATTGGGTTGCTTGGCAGTTTAATATATTGCTTGATCCAAATACACAAGATGGTTGGAAGATTAGAATAAGAACAAAGCGTCCCTCAGATATTCAGCCATTAATTCCTGTCCAAATAGTCTTAGCTAAGTTTAATGAAGTAAAAGCAGTTTATGTTCCCCCACCTACAGCGTATGGCTTTGATGCATGGAAAGATTATGAAATACTAATTAGTGAAGCGGTAATTCAATCTTTTGGAAATGACTATAGTAATTTAAGAGTTTCCATAAATACTCCACCTGATTGGCCTAATGCGGCGCAATTTCATTTATCCGAGATAGAAGTAGAGTCTCCTTCTGTTGTTTTACCGGTAAGAAAAACAAGTCAGTCCATTGAAGTTCTTGGATATTGGCCATTGCCAGCAGGGAATAGCACTTTACTGACTAGCAATTCAATAGAGGTACTTAATACTTATCCTGCCGCACTTGTCACTTCTGCGGCAATAGAAGTGCTTAGTAAATTGCCTATTTTATATACTGATATAACAAAGCAATTTATTGAAGTATTGAGCAAAAGTTCTCTGCAGTTAAATATAACTACCAGTCCTGTAGAAGTATTAGCTAAATATAATAACTTTGTAAGAGCAACTTCTCAGGCTATTGAAGTATTAAAAACTTATGTAGAAGACACTACTCCTATACGAATTACAAAGGGATTATTGGAGATCTTATCGAAGACTTCTGTAAATCCTGTATTTTGGAGAGGATCACGGTTAAGCATTGAGGTATTGTCTAAGTTAGTTGTCCCAGCTGTTGTACCGTTAGAATACGGTTACATTCCTGGTAAGATATTCATAATAGATTGGATGCAACAATTTAGATTGTCTACTGCTTTTATTACTTCTATCAGTTCAGCGGTAACGGGATATGAACAGAGAATTCAAAAGTTAGAAAGGCCATATCGTACTCTACAATTCAACTTATTATCTCTTAGTCAAGATGATATTGCTTCTATTAGGTCATATAATAGGGATAGAGGCACGGTGGGTCTTCCAATTCCGATATACTCAGATTACACTAAAACGGTAACAGAATCATTAACTGGCACTCAACAAATAGAATGTAATACTCAGTTTAGAAGATTTTACAAGGGTCAAAGAATAGCAATACACTGGTGGTCTAATAATCGGCCCGCATTCGTTGGGTTCTATAAAATAGAAGTAATATTTGACAATTATATTGTTATAGATTCACCTTTAGAATTCACCTATCCAGCCAATAGCCGTGTATATCCAATGTTAGATGCTGAGGTATCTTTTAATATAGGAGCACAATTAACTACAAAAATAATTAGTCATGTTCCAATGGAAGCGATAGAAGTAATTGGAGAAAGTACATTATTAACATATGATAAGAACTTATTATTTGAGCAGTATGAAGAATTTGATATATTTCCATTTAAGGTAAACTGGTTTAATCAACTAGACCATGAACAATTAGTTGAGGGGTATTCAGCTGCTTTAGGTAGGGGTACTGTTACAGAATTAACACAGGAAAGACCAGATGATCTTTATTCTGGAATATTTACTGCCTTAAGTAGACAAAAAGTTTTTGAGTATGTTTCCTTTTTTAATAAACATCAGGGAATGACAAGATCATTTTGGTTTATGATTCCAGAAGATGTTTTCTCTGTTATCACAATTCAACCTGAGTTTATATTTGTAGAGTGTAACTTAACTGATTTTGATTTTGAAGATTATCAAATTGGAATTGAATATTTTGATGGTACGATTGATATTCGTAGAATAGCTTTAGTAGAAGGTGGTAGAGTAGATATGTTAAGTCAATTTACAATATTCTTCTTTGATGGAGAAGAAATTGATACTACTAATATTAAAAAGATAGGGCTTGCCTTCTTTGGAAGGTTTAATTCAGACGCCTGTGAAGAAACCTGGATAAGTGATGAAGCTTGTAATATTAATGTATCGGTGATTAGGCGTCAATTTCCTAAGAACGTTGAGATAAAGGTATAGCATGACGCAATGGCTTCCTATTTCTGGCTGGAGTAATCGAGTATACTCGGGGCCTTCAACCATTGTTCATGATATTCATAGATGTAACTTATTTCTACCTAATTATAAAGATGGTGTTTTAGATCCTACAATACCGGTTCCACCTAATGGTTGGCCTTGTGTTGTTTACCCAATATTTGGAGCCTGGCAGATTTCCTTCATTGCTGATATTATTGATGATACAAACCCTACAGATAGTGTAATGTACTCTTTTTTAAAGAGAGGTTATGCGATTATTTCAGCTACTCTTGCAGTATTAAAAGATCCTGCTGCATTAGCCGGGGTTACTTTAAATCCACATTCTGATATAAAGCCTTTTAATAGAAATACTAGTGCTGCAACTGAGGATTTATCTTATGGTATAAACTATCCTGCTGGTAATGGTTTATGGTTAGATCTACAAATAGACACATCCGCTAATTTAGCTATTCATCCATTAAGAAATCCTAATTGGTTTAATTCAGCTAAGTCATTTGTAATGTTGACTCAACATATTATTCAGAATGGACAAAGTGGTGGGCTGGATATAAATTCATTATATTGCCATTCTAACTCCGCGGGAATGTGGAGTATAATAAGAGCAATATGGGGAGAAGAAATGTCATTATTGATGTTTACTGCTCCACAGGGACAAGAGTTAGTAACAGTAAGGGGTAGATATAAGGGAGGATATTTAAGACAGTCCCCTTCTTGGTGGCCGGTATTTAATCCATCTTCTGGAATATCCCTCCTTATTCCATTTATGCCGGTAGATCCAAATAAGGTTGCTGCCATACCTTCTGATCCAGTACCATTTGAGGGATGGGATGTTCCAGATAATACTTGGTTATTACTTTCTGACAATAGCTTAGAGTTTAACTCTATTTTAGATTGGGCACTAAATCCCGCTGTTATAGAAGGAAATAAACAAGGGCGATTTGTATTATCTTATAATATTGAAGATGATGTGGGCCCTCCTTATGATAAGACAAATTTCGCTGGTACATCTGTAAAACCACATTCAATATGGGGTGGTATAGCCTTATATAAAGGATTAAATAAAGCCCATCCATTAATTGTAGAAGTAGCTTCAATTGCTACTGGTGAGTATACAACCATTATTGAAGATGGAGCTGAGTTATTAAATTATGTAATTGCTTATTGGGAGGAAGCCAGCGGATACACATTCCCTTATGTTCCAAAGATAAAGAAGACGCCTACACTTTATCAGGAATCCAAATCTAAAGTTCTTGTAGAATTTAAATATGGAAATCCTAGCTTTCCAAAATACGAAAGATATACTACTGGATTAAGTAAGTCTTTTGAGGGCAATAATTTATATAGTCCTTATCCAACTATTGAAATTGATTTTAAACCTAGAACAATGGATTTAGATGGGTCAGAAGGATGTACAATTACAATTAAACGAAATTCTTGGACTGCTGAACTTTTTGATCTAGGTGAAGCCATATCCCCCGTTCATGTTGTGGTCAGAGAAATATTGACTGGTATTACTAATGAAGAACAAATTCTTTATTTGTTTACAGGATATTTATCAAAAAGAACCTTTGTATCTGAAAGTAAGGTTAAGTTAGAATTTTTATCTTATTCTTCACAAATAAATGGTGAGTTGTCTGTTAGGCTAGATACACAATGCGACAATTCTCTTGGTGATTTTATTTGTGGTGTTGATCTATCACTCTATGCTACCACAGCAACGATAATAAGTCTTGATGATGCTCTTATTTTAGTAGATACTTTAACATTCAATCCTCAAAATCAACCAGGAGATAATGGATTTTATAGACGAGGATATATTGAATACGATGGATTACGAATATCTATAAAAGATTGGAATGCTGCCGTACCTGGGCAGTTTTTATTAGTACAAGAACCTCCACAAGCTTGGCTTAATAAAATTGTGACTGTTAAGCCAGGATGTGATTTCAAATATGATACATGTGGAATTCGGTTTAATAATCAAGAAAAATTTCTTGGTTTAGGTGTTTCAGCGCCTTCCTATCAAGCATTCTTAACTGGTGGGGATAAAACTCCTAAGTCGGTTAATTTATGATGCTTAATTTATTTGAGTTGTGTTATTTAAAGCATCTATGTGAACAAGATATTACCCTGGCAGTACTTGGATGGGATGATTTAATATTATTGATAATTACTCTTTATGCCGCATATAAATCTAAGAGATCAGCACAAAAGGCAGAGAAGGAATCGGAAAATAGATTATCAAAAGGAAGACCCCCTACTTCTAGTAGAAATGCAAAATTAAGATATTATGTTGGAAGTTGGAGAGTTGGTGGAGATTTAATGTGGTCTGGGGATAGAAAGAAAGATGAAATATATGTAGATGGTAATAAAACAAAAACATATTTTGAAGATGGATTTATGCCCATTCAACTGGGCACGGTTTCAAGGCTAAAAAGAATTTGGGAAAATGGAGAAATATTATGGGAAGGAGAAATTAGGCCAGAGACCCACCCATCTGGGTCAGAAATAACTTTGTTAAATGCTAATGGTATAGATAATTTAGGCTCTTTTAAAATATACTGGGGAGAACAAAATCAACCTCTTTCTACTGATTTAGCTAATCAAACAGGAATAGTATCTCGGTGGCCCTGGGTTTGTTGGGTTTTTTGGAATAAAAAGAGAATTTCTCCAGAGAGCGTATGGGGGGAAATTGAGTTTGAAACATTTTGTGACCCGGTTTTTAGCTTACTCCAAAATAGCAGTAGTACCTATGATGATGAATTTGAACTGGGAGATGTTACCCATACGATTAAAGCAGTTGACACAATTCTAAATTCCTTTAATATTGATGGGCAACAAAAATATAACATTAGGCCATATTCAAAAATTGAAGTAATAGGAAATTCTTTATCTGCGAGTGGAACATATGTAGTAAAAGATTTGATATGGGATTCTTCATCGAAAAATACTAAGATAGTGGTATTTGAAACTATTCTTTCGCCTACTCAAGTTGGTACTGTAGTATTATTCAGACAAATAAGAAGAGCAAATTGTAACCCTGCGCACTTAATATATCAATTATTATTTGCGCCTTCACCCTTCGGTAAGGCCGCAGATTTAAATGATTACGATATGCAATCTTTAGAAGATGCAGGAGCGTTATTTGAATCTGAAGATTTAAGAATGGCCTTTAAAACAGATGGTGGGGCAGATGTTCAAGATTTAATAGATTCTTTAATGACAGATGCAGGAATGGTTAAAGGGGTTGATCCAGTAACTGGAAAAATAAAGTTCTCTGTGCTAAGAAAGAAAGAATCTTCTCTTTGCTTAAAGATTCCTATTGATGCCATTGTTTCATCCGAGCCAGAGGACGTTGCAGTAATTAGATCGCAAACTGGGAAAGTATACTCATTTGATTACTTAGATATTGAGTTAAACTTTGAACCGAATTCATATAAACTTTCTGAAGACGGAGATATTACGTTAAGTGGAAGAAAATCTAAAATTGTGGAAGCAATTGAAACAGCGATTCATGTTAAGGATGTTGGTAAGATTGGAGAGAGAAGAGTCTTAGAGTTAAATAATAATGACCAAATCATTAAGACTACTCTAAATCATAATAGTAAGTTTCTATACACTGGTCAATATGCAATATTGCCATATTCTTCTAAGCAATATATTGTAGCGGAAATAACTAATAAGTTTGATAGGGCAGAAGTTGAAGTCTCTTTACTTAGAAATAGATATGGCACAAAGATTCCTGATGTAATTGATTCTCATGGAAATATAATATTAGGAGGAGATCCATTTGCGCCTGTTACATTAGTAAATATGTTTGTCGTACCTGAAATGGCTCACGTTAATAGTACTCTATTATTGTTGCCTCTCTATATTCGTCCAAATGGGGCAGTAGAAAATAAGGATATCTGGGTATCTAAAGATGATATTTCTTACTCCTTATTACAGGAAAGCTTTCCTCCTGTATCTGGTGGCTTATTAAAGACTGCCCTTGGTGTCATAAAAATTAATGAGCCTTACATAGACATAGAAATCTATGGTCCTGATCTATTTGAAAACATCACAGATTTAACGAATGATATCAATAGCCATCTGCTGGGTTCTAAACAGTGGATAGTTATTGGGAAAGAAATATGTAGTTTTAAAAACGTACAAATTATCTCTGGTAGTATATTCAGATTTTATGAAGTTGTGAGAGCACGTCACACAACACAATTAGCCTCACATAGTATTGATGCGGCTTGTTTTGTGATATTAATTAATGATTCTTTATTGTCTCCTAATCCCACAGTAATAACAAATATTTTAAAAGATGTAACTGTTTCTGAGACCAAATATTTTAAGCTTATTGGTCCAAATGAAGGTCTTACAGATGTTGAAACATTAGAGTTTGAAGTACCTTTATATGGTCTAAAGCCACTGACTCCCCGTGGAATTTGGGATTCCACAAATAATATGAAAGTAAAGGAATATAAGTCAGGTATTGATGCAATATATTTTTATGAATCTGCACTATTTGCTAATATAACTTGGTTGCAGATAGATGGACGAGGAAAATCTTTTAAGACAGGAGTAGGATATCAGGGCGCAGGAGCGTATGATACTCCAGATATTATGGCGGAGGGGTACTTTATAATTGAGTTCTATGAAGTAGTTTCTCCTGGTGTCTTTAGTTTAGTCAATACTCTAACTGTCGATACACCACAGGCATTTAAAGCATCTGGGTATTTCTTTACTTTAGTTGAAGTTGCAGATTTAGCTACTTGGTTAGGCGTAATTATCTCTACCTTACCCATAGAGATAAGATGCTTAATATACTATGTTAGAAAAGCTTATACTTCAGATCCCCTGGAGTTTTATTTACTTAATGCGACGGAGTTATTATAATGGCTCAGAAAACCTATCCATCTATTGAATCTGGGGTTCAAGGATGGGAAGCATTATTAGATGAGTGGAAACAAAATTTGTCTAATCCATTACCTATATTTAGAATTGATGACGTTACAGATATTGATGACACATTAATAGTGCCGGATGGCCCAGATGCAAATAGACATAGTATTGTAATTGTAGGACCTACAGCGTCCGGTTCTGATACAAATTTAGGAATATGCAATGGTGTTGATGTTAAGTTGATTCCTAAGATGGCAGCGAATCAAATTGATACCGTAGCAGCTGATCTCGCAGCTTTAAAAGTTGACTTTAATTCACTTCTTGCGAAGCTTAGGGCGACTAAAGTAATCGGGTAGGGCGCATTCCCTTTGTTTTTAGCTAAAAATACAAGCCAAAGGTTCGAAGCTCTTATTCACGAATCGGGTATACAGGATGTTGGTATGTTACCTCGGCCATGGACGGGGGATCCGGCCTACCGTTTTTTCGAACGTATGGGAGGCCCGTGGACGGGCAGTTCCGTACCTTGACGCCTACCATGCGTCCCGGATCCATGCTCATGGAAGGGTCGAATCCGGCTGCTAGGTGTCAAGATGGGGTGTTTCGGCCATTTCTTCCCTACCTCGGGTAGACCGTTAATTAACAATGAATTATTACAAAAGAACTAATTGGGCATTTTTGAATTGAATAGTTATCTAGTACCTTATATGTTTCGGGTCTTGCAGGGGTACTGGGCTTCCTGTAACTTGTAGGAAGGAACCCACCATTATCTTGTATACTGCTTTCGTTAATAAAAATTTTGAGTAATTTACGAGTAAACTTTACGTAATTGTTATCCATAGCACGTTCCTTCTCAATTCTAAATATAGAACTTGTCATTTTCAAAGTCACACTTTCGCCACACTTTCGTCACAAGTTTCTAGTTGATTGGAACCCCTGGAATATGGTAGAATGTACGGGTTGCGAAGGACTCTACCCCTTGACTTCCCGGAAAATAAAGGAAAGTTTTAGAAAACTAAAACAAAAGAACAATGCAAGACCACGATATTAATTCAACCGCTAGAGTGATTCCAATGAGCGTAGGAATTGCTGCACCTAAAGAAAGCTCACTTTCTGAGTTTATTTCTTTTAATGAACTTAGTGAAGTTACTAAGCGAGCGATAAACTTTGATTCAGGACTTTCTAATGGCAAATATCTTTTAATTTCTTCTTTGCCTGAAGACCTTAAGAAAGTAGATAGTTCTCTACGCGCTGATATCGTATTGGGAAACATTTCTGATAATGAAACAAAAGAAGCGGCTAGGTCTGCGGATGGAGAGTATATTGAAGTAGGCGAGCAGAGTTATGACTATACATTTGCATATAAGAAGTACGTGGATATGCGAATTTGGTCTACCAATAAGCTTGGATATCCTAGGTTTGAATTCCTTCTTAGCGATATTAATGTCTTAAAGCTTTTCTTTGAAATTTCTCCAAAAAGGATTCTTTTCGCTGATCTTCATGCGGAAATGAGATTTAAGTCAGCCCTTGTAAAAATCAAGCTTCTCATCAAAAGAAGCAAGAATCTTGCAGAGTATAAGATTCATAATGTTAGGAATCCTCTGCCGGATACATATATTACACATACAAATCCAAATCTAGTTCTTTCTCCATACCAAGAGGAAGGCGTTTCATATTTGTATAATACTTCCGGTGCTGCATTCATGGAACAAGGCACTGGAAAAACTCCAATTGCAATCAATCTAATGTCCTGTATTGGTAGAAGAACTGTACGGGACTTGAATAGATTTGCTACTGTTCTAGTTATCTGTCCCCAGAACATTCAGCAAAACTGGATTGAAGAAATTCTTAGATTTGCTACTGGTCCTTGCAAAGTTACTCTTTGTAGAGGGAATCAGCTTTATAGAACAAAGCTATTTGCGCATTCCTTAAAGGACAATAAGGATAAGATCTTTACCGCTCTTGTGATTAGTTATGATGCGGCAGTAAGCGACATTGAGACTCTTAAGTATATCAATTGGGACTTTATTATTCTTGATGAGTCCCAATATATTAAGAGCGCATCTACCAAAAGATGGGAAGCGTTGAAGCAATTGCGAGACGGATCTACTCAAAGACTTCTCCTTACAGGCACACCTTATGCTAATACCATCACTGACTTTTGGACGCAATTAGAGTTTATTGGGCATGGAGTAAGTGGATTTTCTTCGCTTAATGCGTTTAAAAACTATTATCAAAGATTTGACGAGTATGGTTCAAGTGGAGAGAATTCTCCAATTGCTAAGATTACAGAAGCTAAGAACATTCCTGTTCTACAAGATATTTTAAGTAGATATTCTGTAATCTTTACTAAGAAAGAAGCAGGACTTCAGCTTCCCGATAAGCTCCCTGTTCAGCTTTTGTCAATTGAAATGACAGAGGCACAGAAGACTCTTTACAGAGACATTGCAGATAAGCTCTTGTCTGAAATTAAGAATATTCTTGAAGATAAAGAGGAAACGAAAAGGATTACTGCCGATCACATTCTTACCAAACTACTTAGACTCGCGCAGATAACTAGTGGAGTAGTTTCCTGGGATGCGGATATTGATGAGGAAACTGGAGACATCCTTACTCCAAAGCTTGTGGAGTATATCCATAAGGATCCATTAACAAATCCAAAAATCGCCGCCTTGATTGAGGATTGGACATCTTTAGATAGATCAAAAGATGAAAAGGCCATTGTATGGGCCACTTTTGTTCCTAATATTCTACAACTACAGGAAGCGTTTAAGAAGAAAGGAATCGACTGCGTAACCTATTATGGGGCGACTTCTTTCGAGAAGAGGGTCATTGCAGAAAATAGATTCAATAATGATCCTACTTGTAAGGTGTTTATTGGAAATCCAAAATCTGCTTCGGTAGGTTTAAATCTCTTGGGATATGACTATAGAACAAATGGTCCCCCTACCTTAAATACATACACTTCAACTGTATACTATTTCAGTTCAAATTGGTCTCATCTTGAAAGGGCGCAATCCGAGGATCGTGCGCATAGGCGCGGAACAAGAATGCCCGTAGCAATTAAGGACATTTGTGTTCCTGGAACAATTGATATGCAAATCAGAAATGTTGTTAAGAAAAAGAGAGAGTCTGGAGAAGCAATTAAGGATATCTCTGAAATTCTTAACTCAATGGTTGAGCTATAATCTCCTGATATAAGGTAAACTAATGTCTGTTGAAGCCATTGATGCCCCGCGAGCCTTTTTCGTACTTAATCCTACAGTTATTCGTAGAGATAGAAAGAAAGCTAAGTTTGATGTAGCATCCCTCACTAATTTTGGAATTAATGAAAGTATCCATTTCTTTGAACGAGCTATCAATAGGCTAAATGTTCAAGAAATTTATGACAGTACAATTAAGAAGCTTGAGGATAAATTTTTTGATCCCTCTGTAGATTACATTGCATTTACTGGTGATATTGTTTTCTTTGGTGTGTTTTTTGCTGCTGTCTGTAACTACGTTATTGAAAATACTGATTCAGGAGATCCTGGAGATTCCAGCGAGATTAAGGTTCTTATTTATGATCAGAACCTTGGAGCATATCTCGAATCTAAGTTGAAGGTATAGCGATGACTGAATCTATTAATGAACCCATTGAGAATCCCTTATTAAATTCAGTAGGGGATCCTCTACTTGAAGTCATTGCAAATGCAAAATATATAAAGCATAGACTTTCTAATCTTATCTTAGAGATACATCAAGTAAATTTCGATACTACAAAGTTCCTTCAAAATGAAACTTTTCAGGGGTATAGCCAATCTCAAGCTGGAAAGTTAGGAGATTTAGGGGGAACGCTAAAAGAAATTGTAACAAAAATTGAGGATATAAGAAAAGAAACAAATGCTAGAATTGACTTACTTAGTAAAGTTATAACTTCGATTTACATGAAGTACTTCATGATGAATCAAGATTTGAAGTCCTTCAAAGGGGACGAGTACATATCTATTCCAGGATTTAAGCAGAGTATTGCAATACCTAAAAAGGGATCTGCAGAGTATCAAAGATTTCTTAGATCAATAGGTGTGCCTGAAAACATTATTAGTTCAGCAATTCTAGAGCTTTCATATAATGAGTTGGCTGAGTATTATATGTTAGCTATCTCCAGAGGAGAAAAATTAGACGGCCTAGAAAACATGAAGAAATATGACTCACCAAAAGTAACATTTAGAAGACTCGTTTGATTTAAAACGTTAAACCTAAATCTAAGGATTTAAAATGTCTGATAGAAATGAAGCTTTAGCTGAGATTCACGAGAATTCTTGGCTCATGGAAACTGCAAAGGATAAGGACATTTCCCTGGAAGCAATGAAGGGATATCGTCTTATTCCTAGAGTAGCAATTGTTCAAGCTATGAGTAAAGAGGAGTTAAAGGCAATTGGTAATGAAGGATGTGTTATCAATACGGGTAACAAATCGGTTATTGCTGGTCCAGGAGTTGAGTTTAAGGTTGTTCCTCTTTTCTTTCACATTAATTGGCTGAGACTTCCTGATTTGAAGGATCTCCAAGGATCCATTTCTGAGACTAAGGATCCTAATGATATTATTGCTATTAAGGCAAGAAAGAAGGAAACGAGGATTGAAGTTTATCCCAATAATCCCGCAAACAAGTACATTTATTGCGAGAACTTCAATTTCATTTGCATGATCTATGGCGATCACGCATTTGCAGGATCCATGATTTGCATTCCATTTAATCGTGGGGAGCACTACACTGGAATCATGTGGTCTAATAAGATCATGACTAGATTCATTCCTGGGATGCCCGGGCAGGTGGCTAAGTCTTTTTCTCAAGTTTATACGTTAAGGACAACCAACCATAAAAATAAGGTTGGTCAGGCATGGAAGGGATTTGAATTTGTTGATGCTCTCCCAATGTTTATTCGCCAAGAGGAATATGAAGCATTCAAGGCGGCACATTTGAGCATTGTTGATGCGTATTCTGCCAGTTCCCTGGGTACAAATTATGATACTCAGGAGGATGTAATTCCTCCAGCCGATGCCTCGGAAAGAGATATGTAAAGACTAGATAGACTATATCACATATACATTCAGCCGGTGGTAGTTTAGAAACTTGATAGTTCCTATGCTGCCACCGGCTTTCTTTTTACCTTATCCTGGTTAAATCATGTCCGCAGCACTAGACCTTTCCAACATTAATATTATTTTTGAACTAGAAAGGATGAAACGCAAGTTTGAACCCTGCGGACCGGATGAGTATAAATTATGTTGCCCATTTCACGATGATAGCTCCCCTTCTCTTTATCTAAATGCTACTAAAAAGTTATTTGTATGTAAGGCTGCACAATGTGCAAAAAAAGGGGATATAGTAACTTTACTTGCTGGTCTTGCAAATACTGATAGGTTAGTTATAATTGAAGATTTAAAGTCTAGATATGATTTAGGAAGTTCAAGTAGGATTTTAAATCCTACAATGGTGGAAAAGTTCCACAATGACATAGATAAAGCAGGGCCTCTTCTCCTTGAATTAAGAAGAAGAGGAATTAATGAAGCAATGATTAGGCAAGCTAGAATTGGATTCTATAATAATAGGATTACAATTCCTGTATATGATAGGTTTAATAATGTAATAAATATTCGTAGATACTTCCCCGGCGCCCCAGAAGGTGAACAAAAGTTTAAAAATACCAAGGGTTATGGACAAATAGCTCTATATCAGATTGATCAACTATATAAATATGATACCATTTGCATTTGTGGAGGGGAAATAAAAGCACTTGCGGCTGGCTACTATTTAAATAAACATGGAATTGGTTGTGTATCTTCTACGGGCGGAGAGGGTTCTTGGCAAGTAATTTGGAATAGTCTTTTTGTTGAGAAAAAAGTATTTATATGTATGGATATTGATGCGGCTGGGGTTGAAGCAGCTAAAAGAATATCAAAGTTATTGTCTTCAACTGTTGAAGGCATTAAACTAATTTCTTTACCGCTTGATCCAGAAAAATTCCCAAAGGGCGACCTTTCTGATTTTATATATGAAAACCTAGATAAAGAAGCCTCACTACTTAATCTTTTTACTAGTGCAACAGATTTTGTTCCGGATCAAATTGATCCTTTATTATCAGAGACAGAAACTACTGTAAGTCTTGTAAATACAACAAATCCAGAACATGTTAATAAGAGAATTGGATTTGATGCAATTGTAACTGCAATGTCAGATACGCCGTATTTAGTCCCTACAAAAATCTCTGTGGTATGTGATAGAAAACAAAGTTTTTGTAGTAACTGCGCTATCTTTCTGGAAAAGCCCGATCCTGATTCTGGATCAGTTGTTAAAGACATACCAATAACTTCAGTTTCTATAATTGAAATGATTGAGACTCCCAATTCTAATCACCAAAAGATACTCAAGAAATGCCTTAGAATTCCGATCTGTAAGTCAGTTGAGTTTCAACCCATTTCATATACAAAAATTCAAGATGTACGACTTACTCCACAATTAACAATTGGAGGACTGAATAAGGGAGAAAATGTTGTTTTGAATGCTTACGTTGCGTTTAATATTGAACCCGAGTTAAATCAACCTTGCCATTTCTCCGGTACAGTCCACCCAGACCCTAAAACAGGAAAGGCAACTCTTGTTTTAGATAAAGTAGAATTGACAAGTGACTCACTTGATACATTTGAATTAACACCAGAAATTCTTGAATCTCTAATTATATTTAGACCAAAAGAGTGGACATTTAATGCTATTAGTGAAAAACTAAATGATCTTTACTCTTGCATAGAGACCGATATAACTAATATTTATGGCAGACGAGATATGTTGTGTATTTATGATCTTGTTTACCATTCACCATTAACGATTATTTTTGATGGCAAGCAAATCCCTGGGTGGATAAATGCATTAATAATTGGAGATTCTGCACAAGGAAAATCTGAAACTGCTGTTCAATTAATTGAAGCTCTTGGACTAGGTGAAAAGGTAGACTGTAGAAATGCTTCAGTAGCAGGTTTAATTGGTGGACTCCAACAATTAAGTGGAAGATGGTTTATTACTTGGGGAGTCATTCCATTACATGATAGAAGACTTTTAATATTAGAGGAGGCAAAGGGTCTTTCTATTGAAGCATTTGGAGCAATGACTGAAGTTAGGTCTTCCGGTATTGCTCAGATTCCTAAAATTGAAAGAAGAAAGGCGTTAGCCAGAACAAGATTAATCTTTCTATCTAATCCTAGATCAGGAAGACAAATGAAAACATATTCCTTTGGTTGTGAAGCTATTTCTGAATTAATAGGATCTGCAGAGGACGTAAGGCGATTTGATATTATTTGTACATTAGGGAATGGAGAGGTAGATATTGACTACGTTCAACATAGAAAAACTCAAACGGGAAAGAGGGACACTCCCTATACAAAAGAACTCCTTTCTTCTTTAGTTCTTTTTGCATGGACAATTGATAATTCAGAGATAGAGTTTGAAGAAGAAGCAGTTATTGAAATCTATAAAGTTAGTAAGTCACTAACTGAAACTTATACGGAGAGTTTTCCTTTGGTAGATAAAGGAACGATTAGATTTAAAATCGCTAGGTTATCTACTGCATTAGCAATAAGAACATTTTCTTATTTAGAATCTAAAATATTAGTTAGGAAGTGTCATGTTGAATATATTGTTAAACTGCTAGACAACTTATATTCCTCTCCTTCTTTTGGGTATAAAGATTTCTCCTTTGCGAAGAAGCGGGGAGAGGAAATGAAGGATCCAAAGCAAACATTTGATTTTATTTGTGGTCAAAAATATCCTAAAGATCTAGTAGCAAATATGCTGGTAACAGATTTTATATCCATTACCGACATTATGGATTGGTTAAGCATAGATGCGGAATCCGCACAAAAAATAATATCCTGGCTAGTAAGAAAACAAGCTATTAAACGAATCAATAAATTTGGATATATTAAGACGGCGGCATTTATTTCATTCTTAAGAGCAAATGAAAACAAATTCCCTGTTGGTTCCGATCAAAATGCAAATGGGAGAGAAATGTGAATTTTGAAGATGTAAAGAAAAGGGTAAATGATCAAATTGGTTTTCATAAAGATTACCCTGGTGGTACTTCAATGGGGCTAGGGAGGGAATATGTAAGTCATGAAAATAGTTGTACTAGGGGAACTGTTTTTGCAGGCATATTAGATACTGATGGAAGAATATTAGCTTATCATTTCAACACACAAATAAATTTTTCTTGTACGGGCGAGATTGAAAAATGTGGATGTGTCCATGCTGAAATACTTCTTTTGACTGGACTAGTTCACATTACAAATTTAAATGGAAGATATATAATTGTTTCTACCTTACCCTGCCCAACTTGCGCGGCTGTAATTTGTTCATTCATATCAAGAATAGGCCTTGATAAATTTAAAGGAACATTGTATATTGAAGACTGTGATCGGTATAGTAGAACAAAGGAAATCTTTGCAATTTCAAAAATCCCTCTCATAAAGATATAATGTGATAAATATCGCTACGCAACTGGGCATATGTAAAATTCCAGAGTCAGCTTCTGAGCTGCCAGATTTAACAAATACCCAATATATGTATTGTGACTTTGAGACCAATTCTGGTGATCCTAAGAAAGAGGCATTTTATCCTTATTTAGGAAATAGAATTGCAGGCGTTGCTTTATTAAGAGAAGAAGAACCAGACGGGTGGTACATTCCACTTAATCATACCCATAAAAAATATGACTTACCTAGACATACAGCACTCCTATTTTTAAGAGCCCTAAATAAAATCCCAAAATGGATTAACCATAACGTAAAATTCGACGCCCACTTTTTGTTCTGTGAAACAGAGGAAGTGTATAATGGAAGTTTAATTGATACACTAGTAATATCTAAGCTTATATATTCAGATAGGATGTCACATGATCTAGAATCTCTTGGGAAAGAACTTTTAGGTCTTTCAATGGAAGAAAAAGTACTTATTCCAAAATATCTTCGTCAAATAAAATCTAAGAATTACGGCGATGTTCCAGCAGACATATTAGGCAAATATGCCGTAATGGATGTGTTTACTACTAGGAAGCTATTTCATTGGCAAAATGAAAATATCATTCCTGAGCTAAAAGAAATTCGAGATATCGAAGAAAAATTCACGCCTGTTCTATATGACATGGAAAGAAGTGGCATTAAGATAAACACTATTGGAACTAAGATAGAAGCAGTTAAGTCTTTACAAAAACGCATTTTCCTACAAGAAAACCTGTCCACAAAGACAGGCACGGTGTTTACCAATTCTAATGATAATCTATTCGATATACTATGTAATAGATATCAATTACCTGCACTAGACTTTACAGAAAAGAATAATCCATCTTTTAATGGCGATGCGTTAGAAAAATATTTAAATCTGCCGGCGGTCCTTGGAAACGATGATTTAACGTCTTTAGTTAAAGACATCATTGAATATAGAAAAGAAGTAACTTTTTTCGGATTGTTAGTTGAGCCCGCACTTAACCTATCTGACAGGCTAGGATTTGTTCACCCTTCATTTAATCAAGTTGTCAGGTCTGGCAGAACCTCTTGTTCTAAACCAAATCTTCAACAACAAAATGAAAGAGCAAAAGAACTTTTTATTCCTAGAGGTCCAGATTTTGCCTTTTTAAGTAAGGATGCGAGCCAAATAGAGTTTAGGTTAATTGTACACTATATTAAGGACAATAAGGCTATTGAAGCATATCAAAATAATCCTAAAACAGATTTCCATTTATGGGTGGCCCAACTAATTGGAGCCGAAAGAGGCCCCGCTAAAACGATTAATTTTGCCATTGCTTATAATGCTGGTAAAGCGAAAATTAAAGCAGAGATTAGAGCGCAAAAAGAAATTTTGCTGCCTATTGCTAAACAAGTAGATGATGAAATTTCAAGTAGTCTTACTACCCTAGATAAGAGAGGCAGTAGAATTGATTATCTCTTAGATAGAAAAGCAGGAGAGATTTTAGATACTTATTTTACAATGCTCCCTACTCTAAAATCAACAAGAGATAGAGCCACACAAAATTGTAAAGAGACAGGGTATACTTTTAATCTTTTTGGAAGAAGAAGGTACATGCATCTAAATAAAGCACATAATGCCTTTAATACTTCCATTCAAGGCGGTGCCTCAGATTTCATTAAAACTCGAATAAATGAGTTGGCGCCAAGGTATAATTCATTTATTCGAGACAACGGCATATTAATTCCTGTAGAAGTCCACGACGAGATTTTGTTTGAAGGACCAAAGGAAACTCTTAAGGATCCAGTAGTAAGAAAATATATTGATGATAGACTTCGAGACTGTCCTAAAAAATTAAGAGTGCCTTTTATCTGGTCAGAGGGATACTCGACCAAAAACTGGAAAATGGCTTCTGGAAAACAGTGGAAAGAAGAAAACAATTCTAAAATTAGAATAAATCCAGAGGCTCTTGAAGAATTATGATTTCTAAAAAACCTAAGCCCCCTAAGAATTTAGAGTTTAAAGAAACAAAAGCCTCTATTAATGAACTTCTTCTTCAAGAAGAAAAGTACGAAAGAGAGCTTCTCAGAAAAACTGATTGGCGCAACACGAGTGATGTATCCTTTCTTAAAAAAGAAAGACGACTTAAACAGGTACCAAAAAATAGAACATGTCCAAATTGCTTAGAAATAAAAGCATCACCTAGATCATGGGTAGTAAAAGACGGTTGGGCAGTTTGTAGAAAGTGCTACTATATAAAACTATATGAAACTCCAATACTAAAAAAGTCAGACATTCTAAATTTACCATTTTTAGGGCCCCCATGTAAAGTATATCACATTGATGAACAATATGTTAAATATAAACTGAATATGCAGATTCTTGGCACAACTAAAGTTCTTGGATTTCGACTAAAAAAGAAGTTGAACATTAAAGAGTACACTAAAGTTAAGAGAATATTAAGAGACGACCCAAAATTTTTGATACGCGTGGATATAAAATATCCTTTTTACAAAGATAAGTTCAGACTTTGGTTTAAAGAAACAGGGGTCTCCAGGTCTAAACTAGCTAGAACGTCGGGATGGACTAGGGGATTTATACAAAAACTAGAAGAAGTAGTAACTGAGATAGGTGGATTTACTCACGCAACATTAATTGAGTCGATTAAAATAATTATGAAAGATAAAAATGACTAAGTATACAGGATCTTTTGAAGAGCTTGTTGCCCATGGTAAAAGATATAGTATAGTGTATGCTGACCCTCCCTGGCTATATACCAAGAATCATACAGCAGATGCAAGCAAACATTATAAATTAATGGCATTTGAAGATCTTGTTAATATGCAAGTTAAAAGAATAATGGAAGAGAATGCTGCACTATTCATGTGGGCGACTTGTCCACGTTTACATGTTGCTATGAATCTAATTAAAAAGTGGGGGCTTAATTATAGAGGAGTAATTTATAATTGGGTTAAGATGACAAAGGATGGGCATTATTTAGATGGGGTTGGCATCATTCCTACATTTACTAAACCAACTTCTGAATTAGTTTTAGCTGCCACAATCTGTAAAGAAGGTCGTCCATTCCCAATTCATTCATTTAATCAAGAACAAGTTGTACTAGCACCTAGAGGAAAGCATTCTGAAAAACCTTTAAAGGTTGCAACAAATATAGTTGAGCTATGTGGGCATATTTCTAGAATTGAATTATTTGCCAGGGATGAAAAACCCGGTTGGGACTCTTGGGGTAATGAGTTATGAACAAAGTGCTTTTAGCATTGTTTTTAACTGACTCAATATGTTGGGGATCGAAAGGATTAGGAGGTGAAGTATATGCTCCAATTCAATTTGAATCTCAGCATGTTTCTTGGATTGTAACAAATGATTGCCCTCCCTTGTGGTATTGGAATTTTAAAGATGGGTCTGCGATGGACGCAAAGGGAATATCTTTTTTAGTATTCTCCATGCATCATTTAAATCAACCATTCCATAATGGGATTTTTCATCCTGATGCCACATTCTTGACTCCTATTAATATAACAAATGGAGGCATAGTGTATATTGCAAATGGAATTGATTTAGATATCTTGTTGCCAAGTACCTCCCAGATTTATCATCAAGTAATAGCCTTTACCGATAATCAATCTGTTCCCGGAGGATTTACAATGACACCCGGGCGAATGATTTATAAACCATAACAGTATACATTGAGACTAGAATATCTGAAGTCACACTCTCGTCACACTTTCGTCACACTTTTTGACGTTGGGATATGGTACAATGATGCCTCGCGCGCGAGGATATACAATTAAATGAGCCCAAATAAAAAGAAGCAAATAGAGAAAGTTCTTTATTTTAAGCCCCTTCCCTTCTCTTGAAGGGAATTCATAACAGGAGAGTATTTCACCTTTATAGATTTATACCTTGTGTGCGCCCGGTGCTACTTTACTTTAAGTGATAAAACTGGATATGAAGCAGCTTCCAAGCAAAACTGGTTTGATTGGGATTGTGAAAGTTTAAGCTGTGCTATTTGCTTGAAAGAAGTTAAGAATCCTTTGTGATAGTTTTACAAGTTGTGGCCTTGTGGTGGAATTGGTAGACACACGGGACTTAAAATCCTTTGCTCTTAACGAGCGTGCGGGTTCGACTCCCGCCAAGGCTACCATATAATCTTTAACCTAAAATATCTTAAATACCCCGAATCTGGAGCAAACCAATGCTTACCAAGACAGAATATTGTGAAGCCTTTGTTGAAAATTACTTGATGCACCGAGGCCCACATAACAAGAAGATTGAAGATATTAAGGAAGAAGAAATCTTTGCTTCCACTAGTCTGGGCATTTGTTTAGAATTCTTAGGAAAGATTCCTTCTGAAGAAATAAGGGGATACATCGCCGAAAGATCCGGTACTGTAATCAACTATATTAATGGAGGAAAGTACAAGTTTCTCTCAATGAGAGAATTAATCTCCCTACTCCCTGATGACTAAATGACTGATTTAGCTAGTTCAGCAGATAACTTAGAAGAACTCTCTAAGGTTTTAATAAAAAACGCCTATGATGAAATAGATAAAATTCTTGAAGCAATTTTAAAAATTTCACGAACAAGTAAATATTTTCCTACAATCCAAAAAGTAGTTAAAGAATGCCCAATAACTTTTTCTAGTTCACTTGCTCAAATTGGACTAGCACATATCTATCCTCCCCCACAAAGAATTGACATCAATACCATACTATGTCTACCTAATAATCGTATTCAGTTATACGATACTGTGGCCCATGAGTTAGCACATATAATAACTTTTAATCTAGGACTAAGAGAAGTAGCCCATGGTAAAAATTGGAAAATGATAGCCAAGCTATTAGGCAGTACTCCTGATGCAATAGTTGCCGATACAGATTCTGTAATTCAAGGGTATTCGGCTATTCGAAGACTAAAAAGAAAGAACAAACTAAACGAAAGGAACCCATGAGCAGTGATTTTCTTGGTACACTAAATCTAGCCGCAAGAGTTACTCGCGCTGCGAATTGCAGAGCCTTAATCTTGAAAAACCCAGAAATAGAAGATAGCTATAAGATTGTGCGCCTATACTCAAGAGGCCCAATCTCAGAGTATTGGGAGACAGAAGGAAAAGACTCAGAAAATTTGATAGTGGCTGTGATAATTCGTCCGGATTAGTAGCATTACTTAAAATATATTTGCCGCTGTAGCTCAATAGGTAGAGCAACAGACTTTTAATCTGTAGGTCGTGAGTTCAATTCTCACCAGCGGCACCACCTTCTTAAAGGAACCTAACATGGATCCCTGTTCTTGCGGCCAAGATCATAGTGAAGACCAAGAGAGACTAGAAGAGATTTTAACTTCAGTAGGGAATGTGTTAATTAATTCCCTTCCTGATGATATTGAAGGCTATGTCTTGTTAAAACAAGGGCATGTAAAAGCATGTATTACCAATTTTAAAAGTACCGATGAATTAGCTCAAACATTACTGCTAGATGTCTTAGTTTTTCCACAAATGCAAAATCTCTTTATTTATAAACTGCCATCAAAGTTACCTTATGATATAATCCTAAAAATTAAAAACATGGTGCTTAAACTGTCACAAGCTACACCAGAAACTAAAGAAGAAAATAATCAACTTCTTTCCAACTAAGGCAAATAAATGGAATTTGCAAATGTTTATGCATTAGCATCATATGCTAAATCAATACGTAGTAAGCCAATCGCTCCCACAGAAAATAACTTCCCATTTCAATATAACTATATTGAAGATAAATATGATGGATTTAGAATGACCTTATGTTATAAAGATAGGGCCACAAATCCAATAGCATTAGGAAGACACGATTCGATAAACTACTGGAATAAAGTGGCCAAAATATTTAGGCCCATCATTAATTTAGGAAAAATTCCAAATGACACAATTATTGATGGCGAGATTTATGTTCCGGGTTTCACTTCTAGCGATGTTGCTAGCTTTCTTGCTAATGGTACTGGAAATCTTCGGTTCAAATCATTTGCAATCATAACAGGTTTATTTGGCTCACTCCCTATACAACGAGTAAAGTTGTCAGAATATGGATTTGATATCGTTGAATCACAAGCACGTATTGGATCAACAATTCGAACAATGGAAGACGTAAATCTCTTAAGGGAAGAAATTGTAAAGCATAAAGTGAGTAATCCAGACTGCGAAGGCTTTGTCTTAAAGAGTTCAGCAAATTTTAATTGGATGAAGATTAAGCCTTTTAAATCTCTTGATGTTGTAATCACCGATGTAAAAGAAGGTACTGGAAAGTATGTGGGTCTTTGTGGAGTTTTTATTGTAAGCTATTGGAATGGAAAGGAGCTTAAAGAAGTCGGCTCCTGTAAAATACTTGACGATCAACATAGATTGCCTATGGATCAAGCAAAATCGTACATTGGTGAAATAATTGAAGTAAAATATGAAGGCTTAACCACCCATAGAAGACTGAAATTTACTCAATTTGTTCGATTCCGTACTGATAAGCCCATACAAGAATGTGTGATAAATGAGTGACTCTCAACCAATCCAAATAGCATCTGCCAATTTTTTAGCTGACACACTTTTAGGATGGCAGTCTAAAAATGGTCTTTGGTATGGAGAAGGCATACTCAATACTGGACTTAAAGTTGCCACCACCTTAAATGACACCCTTGGATTTTTTAGACCTGACTTATATCCATTTCACTCACAATATTGTACTCTAGTTTTTTGTGACCGCTTCTTTCTCAAAATAAAACATGAGTTTAAAAGCACAATTATGAGCGTACAATTTATTAATACCTTTATACATTACAGTCCCGGAACGCAGAGAGCGATATATAAATATGATTTAGAAAACATCCGCGCAAGATTTGCAAGAGGAGGAATTAATGAAGTTTTAACTTCTATCATAGCATATCTAAAAATCAATAGGATCAACAGTAAAACCCCCTTCTATCAAAACATAAAAGGACAAAGGGTAATCGAAGAGGATTTTACTATTCGATCTTATGAAACTTATCTTAAAGAATGCGAGCAATTCGCTCCCCTTTAATAAAAGAAGTACAAAAATATAATGTCTACAATACTAGATACTCTAAGTTTTTCAAATGGCATAGAAGTAATACCATATTTTTGTCGTGTGGAAAGAAATGGTACTAGTATTAAGCTGACTAATTGTGAAATGAGAATACTATTAACTTTTCTTTGGAAGAAAGAAACAAACCAAGAAGTTAATCAAGAAGAACTACTTGAATGTATAGTAAGTTACAGCGATACAATAGACTTTAAAAAATTAAGAAACAACCTTCACGTTCATATTAGAAGATTAAGAAAAAAAATTCAAAAACTAAATATGCTTTTGATATGTAAGTCTATCCTAGTCTATCAAATTAAAATAAATTAAGGTTGGCTTGCTAAAGTGCTCCTGTAGCTCAGTCGGTTAGAGCATCCGGCTTATATCCGGGAGGTCGTAGGTTCAAGTCCTACCAGGAGTACCAATTATTTATGATTACAATTATTGTTAACGCGGCCCATAGTATATAACATAACGCATCAAGTAGTATATTAAATATGAGATATATACACCTGTCTTAAATTAACTCAATTAGGGCGCCACACTTCCGTCACAGTCGCGCCACACTTTCGACATGGAAAAGTCACACTTCCGTCACATTTTTTTGGTACGATGCGCGCCTCCGCGAGGGCGGAGATTCATTCCCATATTTTGGAGCCTTGAAAATGTCCCGGAAAAATTTCTACAGCCATTCCTTCAAGAATCGTAGAATCGTTCGCGAAAGAAGCGACGATCCGATCGAAAACGCTAACTTTGATCTTCAAATCAAGGAAGCGATGGTAGAGTATTTCGATCGTGCCAATGAGACGCATCCTGGAAAGATCGAAAAGGCATTGGAGCAGCGGGAATACTTCGATGGATTGATCAAAAAGTATTCCGATGAACTGGCAAATCGTGAAAACCTTCTCGCCCAAGCAAAACAGGCTGTAAAGAATCAAGTCGAAAAGATTCGGCAGCTAAAGACCACAAGCAATATCTGCCACAATCTTACGCCTATCGAGCGAAAGACAAGGAAGGCCGAAAGATTGATGAAGAAACTTTCGGAAATGGGCGTGGATTTCGATATGCTCTTGAAGTCATTGAATCAAAAAGATGAAAAGTAAAAACATGGAACATCTCACGATCGAAGAAGTCATTGCCCAAGTTTTCCGGACAAAAAAGCAAAAGGAAAGCGTCCGGAAAGGACAACATTTTTTCACCACATTGGAATCAATTTGTCCAATTGCGGCAGAGAAGCTTGTTGCGTCTATTTATGATCCCTATTATCGGGATGATAAAATCACTCCCTGCTGTGAATTCTTGAATATGGAATTTCAAGATGTTCTTTTTGCGTTCGATCCAGACGAAGGCAATTGGAGAATTGTAGAAGATTAAAAGTAAAGCAGGGAATAAAGGGCGTGCCTTTATTCCAAATGAATTCCGTCGGTAATTCATCTGCTTTATTTAGAGAGTCAGACTCGCTTTTCTACCTTAGCCCATTTTCATATTTTTTGGGCTAAGGTAGAAAGTCTTGCCCCCATAGTTTACATGAATAAGCTTAAGGAGTTAAATGATGTCTAGTGTAGGTGAGGACTTTCCTAATGAGCTTCATAGAGTTAAAGAATTACTAACTATCTATAGGGAATTAGGTCCTACAGGCGCCTTTGGTGCAATTATGATTCAACAAGTAATCTATCGTGCAGAAAAAGCATGGGCAAATCAGGACGTGGTAGAAATTCTTAGAGCATATCAAGAGTTGAAGGATTGTAAATAATGTCAATCAACCGTCGAAGGTTGGATTCCTTCTAGGGCACCACAAATCCACCTGAAAAGGAGATATTCAATGCCACGTCTTACAATTGAGCGAGCAATCGCTGAGGATCTCATTTTGGCAAATCGTGAAAGAAATGGATATCACGATTCAGACTTTTATGTTGTAGCCTGGGATCCAGAGGAAAGATGCTGCACTTCAATCGAAATTGGATCCACACGTTATGGCGGCGGAATGTCATATGCGCCAGAAACAAAAAGAGAAGACATTAAGGAATTGGCAAGAAAGTGGTATCGCAGAAAGCAACTAGAAGCAATCCGGAGGAATTGGATTTCTTTCCCGGATAAGCGAGTAGTAAAGGGCAAGTATGTTCGTGTCATTTTGGGACGTTCAAAAAGCGCACCAATTGGTATGGAAGGGATTATAGTCTGGCGGGGCGCAAATCAGTTCAGAACATACTATAAGAATGGATATAATGATCCAGATTCTATTTTCAATCAACGAATTGGAATAAAGGATACGGAAGGAAAAGTACATTATTGTGATTTAATGTGCGGCCCTGATCTTCGAGTAGAAATATTGAATGAAGTAATGAAGCCAATGACTTGGAGATATTCTGTCCGTGGACATGTAAACGGATATTGCACCATGTTCGCTAATCCTCACGATGCCATCTTTTAGGAAAATATTAAGAAAGGAAAAGACATGAATACAAATACCGAAAACTGGGAAAACTGGACGCAGGACGAGCTTTCAAGCGTAAGAAAAACTCCTATGAATTTGTACTTGAATGTGTATCCAATAAGGCACACTTTCACACTTGAAATTTGGTGCAATACAAATCGTATTGCACATTGTTCTAATCTTCCCACAAGAGAAAAAGCTCAAGAACTTTGTGATGTTTTGGCCGACCAAATCCTCCTTACTTAAGGAAAACAATGTCTAAAATGATTGAGGTTCCTGTTACTTTCACAGCCGATATTACCCTCACTCAAGAAGTCATAATCTGTGTCCCTGCTCATTTCTCTACCAACAAGGAAAAGATTCGGGAAGCAATCATTGAAGTCATAAAAGAAGATCTATTGGCCGACGGCCTTCTCAATCGAGACATTGTCTCCATTCATGTAAAGTCATTTGAAACGGAGGAATAGTGCTATATCGAAGAGAATGGAAAAATGGTGATGTTTACGCTACAGTAAAGAGAGAATACGCCCTAAGATCTCTCGTAAACAGCTATGGTGTAAACTCAATCAAAGCAAATAGACTGCTCTGTATGTCCGAACAAAAGTTAAATCTTGGTTATTCAGATCGAGATTTAATCTACTGCGACGGAAACTCTTCCCTGTTTGTTCAACGCGTTCCAAATTCAGTCACTTAAAGGAAAAAGAAGTGGATATTACTGCGTACGAACTCGGCATTGAGCGAACCATGAAAATGGTTTCTGGCTGGTCCGATATTCCTAATATGACGGATGACGACGCCCATCATTATCTTAGTGCTGTCTCAGCCGTAATGAAAACTATTAGTGATATTGCGGCTTCTAATGCTCGAAAGAAAATCTGGAGGCACACTTCCGAGGAACAGGCTCGAAAGATTCGAAATATTGTAGATTCTATTGGAAGGGAATCGTTCAAGCATACCGAGACTTTTGGTGATCCTTGCACTCGAAAAGGATGCATGGAAAAAAGCACAAAGTGGGGATTCGTAGATTATGAATTTTTGCAATTGTGTGAAAGGCACTTCCAGGAGTATGCGAGCTAATGGAAAACCTTAAAGGTAAAGTAGAAGTGGGCAAAAATGTCACTATGGGAAAAGACCCTCTAATTGGACCATACTGTGTAATTGGAGACGATACAGTTATCGGTGACAATATAGTGATTAATGAAAACGTCCAAATAGGAAACAATGTTACAATCGGTGATAATGTAATCATCGAAAAAGATTGTATTATAGGATCAGATACAAGAATAAAAGATGACGTACTCATTCAATCTGATACAGAAATTTATGAATGTTGTACTCTTTATGAAAATGTAACGATTGGCAGGGATGTGATAATCAACGCCAATGTAGAAATTCACAAGAAAAGTCAAATATATGATAGGGTGTACATTACTGATGGAACGTATATTGGAGAAAATGTAAAGATTTTTGATAGGACTCAAATTCTAGGCGATTGTTTCATAGGCTCCAATTCAATAATTGAAAGGGATTGCGTTCTTGGCCCACATGCCCATTTTGACTCAAATATAAAGATTGGAGCAAATTGTGAACTAGATAATATAAATGTTGGAAATGAAATATGTATTAATGAATACACAGAGTTCCATGGATTCACCAATGGTACTTATACTTATATCAGTTCAACCAAACAAGACACCTAACATAATGGTAAATACCATGAAGAAAATCAAAATTCTTAGGTATGAAGGAAAGAGCCTCACGGAATTCTCCATCTATCCTTCAATGAAAGAATCCTCTTACGAATTTACCATTTCGATAGACGGAGTATATCACCATCAATATTTGACAAAGTCAAAGATAAAGAAACTCATCGTCAATCTTATTGACATTCTTGGAGAGAGTCATGGATAAAGAAGAAATGGAAAAACAAGAGGAAAAGGATTACCTCGAACATCTTAATCTTTTTCTTGAGACAGACGTTCTCAATGGATTAAATAAAGTTCAGAGAGAAGCCCTTGCAGAAATTGATGAGGGAGATCTTCTCGAAGAATTTCAAGAGGTTAGAGAGTGTAATGAACTAGAGGATTTTGATTTTGCGGAGATTATATACTTTATTGCAAGTCAAATCCATGATGGAATGTGGAGTAGCTGGTATAGAGTGCTTTGTAATTCAGACTTCTCCCCAGGTGTTAATTGGCATGTACCAAATTGTGATTTGGACTTGAGAGTTTCAAATGAACTCATTAAATTTTTCCTAGACTCAGATAAAGAAGATAAAGAAGAAAAAGAGGATACATATAGAGCAAGTAAAACGATGTTTATGACGGGGAATGACATTCTTTCTATTGTAGAAACAGCAATAGGCGATGTCTTCGAACAAGAAGAATATAAAGGTACTCTTGAGCTTGTTAGGAGCGAATTGAACTTGTTAAAAGAAAATATTCTTGATAAATTGGCTTCTCTGCTAGAAGAACTTGATGAAGATTAAGGAGATACTTTAATGCACTCCATAGTACATATTTTTGCTGTGCCCCTGCCGATTGAACCAGGAGCGGATTTGACAGAGAGTAAGCTTACTTGCGGGATCATATTTTCTGTACCAAATACTGCAACGTATAGAGAACGTGTCCAGAAAGCAATAGAACTACTATATGCAAATGAAAACTGTAAAAGAGAAACATATGATAAACTTAAAATCAAGATGTACACCATTCAAGATGAGCCACAGATATGTGAATTGTCTGATGTTGTAATCGAAACAGCAGTAGAATTTTATGTGGACTTTAATGCGAACTACGAATAGAAAGGTTGTCCATTAAATCAACTATTGATCTAGCAGCCGTAATTGCTCAGGGCATAATTATATTATACATCGCTCAAATCACAACTCTCAAGATATGGAGTTGGTATAAAAATGCTGACATTTAAAGAAGACAATCTTGACCCGTATGTTATCATCAATGTAATTAGTTCAAAGATTAATATCGGCAACATTGTATGGGACCCAAATACGGAAAAGTGGGTTTATTACCATATTAAAAATGAATATCACTTGACTCAAGATGATATGTATATGATTCTAAAAAAGATAAACTCTTTAGACTAGTCCTTAACTTCATCAAGGAGACGCTTTAATGCTTAGTTTAAGTTGAACCTTCCGGAACTGCATTGAACTTTTCTTGTCCGGTTCATGCAGTATAATAATAGGACGAGACTAGAAGCGGGGTTTACCGCTAATCGTGCCAGCCACACGTTTGAGACTTGTCTAGAAGTCTCAAAGAGGTCGCGCCTTGAGGCTCCAGCCGTTCTTGGAGGCTACCGGAACGGCTGGAGCTTTATTAAATAACGATTGACCATTGACACTTATGTCAACGGTGTGATAGTCTAGTGGGCGTCAACTCAACACTGAGGAGTGTGAAAGATGGTTGCAAACGAGCTATGTGACAATGTGATCAAGGGCATGGTGACGTGCGACAAGTGCGGCAAGCAAGAGCAGAAACGAACCGTGCGACATACTTGGTACATGATGGCGAGGGACTCAGCGCGAAATGACTGGCTGACCATCTGCCCGGCCTGCCGAGCATTCTTACAGCCTGGAAGGCTGCCCCGTTTATGACTATCATTGTTTCGACAAGTATTTGACTGAAGTGTGACCATCGTAAATTCGATGGCTGCAACGGCCTAGTTTAGAGCCCTAATTTAACCTCACTCGGCTCCGAAGCATGCAAATATCAGGCACTTATCTTATCTATTCAAATATACTTGCCCCGATAGCTTAGTGGATAAAGCAACGGATTTCTAATCCGTAGACCGTAGGTTCAAATCCTACTCGGGGTACCACCTCTTTAACTAATACTATGATTCCTTATTAGGAACCTTTAAATGTTAACTGAACTAGAATATTTTAAGCGTTTACTTGTTCTAAAAAGAAATGATGGCTCTGTACCTTACTCTAGATTAAAAGTAATAGATGCAGTCAGAAAGACTATTGAGGCTACTAATTTAACGGGTTCTATAGAACAGGAATCTGGTCAAGCTAGTTTAAATGAACTAGGAGGATTACAGAGATTAGAAGATAAGGTTGCAGACCTAGTTGAAGCTAGATTAATTGAGTTAGACTACAGCAAGGTCTGTGTAGAAACGATCTCAAATATCGTAGAACATAGTCTGCTAGAGCTCGGCCAAGTAGAATTGGCACGAGCTTTTATTGCTTTTAGGGCAAGTAAGGCCGAGCTTAGAAAAATTAAGCCAGATGAGAAGGCAATTGTAGAGTATATCAAGCACTCGAAATACGTTCGTCCAGAAAACAAGACGTTTAAGCTAACCTTAAACTCATTGAAACTAATGTACCTAGCTCAGTTACATAAACTAGCAATAAGAAGTAATAAAGAATTAGACCCATTAATAACTGGGCCTACCATTGTAGAAGACTCAATTGAAAAGATTTATGACGGTCATATAGTACCATCAATGCGCTCTCTGCAATTCGCTGGTAGAGCTATTGAAGTAAACAACACTAGAATTTATAACTGCTCCTACCTAGTGATGGATGACCATAACAATTTTACTAAAATATTTTATCTGCTACTGTGTGGCTGTGGTGTGGGTTATTCAGTACAAACCCATCATATAAGCAAGATTAGATCGCTCACTTTGCCAAATGATAAGATTATTGATCACTATGTAATTGAAGATACAATTGAGGGATGGTCCTTCGCTTTAGGCAAACTAATCGCCTCTTATATTAAAGGTAGCTACAATCAATACGTAGAGTTTAACTATTCAAAGATTAGACAAGAAGGGTCTAATTTAGCTACGTCTGGAGGAAAAGCCCCTGGACATTTACCATTAAAGAAACTCTTGGATAAGGTTAGGGGCGTTCTTAATAACTACATCGAAAATTATGCAAATAAGTTTATGCCTGCACTCGTCCATCAAATCATCTGTTTAACAGCCGAAGCCGTCCTTAGTGGAGGAATTAGACGCGCTTCATTGATGTGCTTATTTTCCCTTGAAGATGACGAGCTTTTAATTTGTAAAAAGGGTGATTGGATGTCTTACGCTCCTCATCTACGAATGGCAAATAATTCAGTAGTTTTAAACCCAGATAATAAAGACCACTTAGCAAGAATTCCTTCTCTCCTAGAAGTAACAAAGCACTATGGAGAGCCAGGATTATTTTTCACTAATGATCCTAACTGTGGTACCAATCCTTGTGGTGAAATAGGATTAGACCCATTTGATCCTGTAACTAACACTAATGGAGTGGCATTCTGCAATCTCACCGAGGTTAATGCTGCTGCTTGCACTAATGAACAGGAATTCCTTGATTGCTGCTCATATGCGGCATTCCTGGGAACTCTCCAGTCCTCATTCACCAACTTTCATCCGTTACTAGGCGAGGCAACTAAGAACATAGCAGTTAATACACCGCTGCTAGGAGTATCAATCACAGGGATTCTTGATAACATCAAAGTAATAGATTGGCTTGATCGCGCAGTAAAGATTGTCAAACATGTAAACAAATCTTGGTCTATTATACTTGGAATTAAGCCGGCAATAAGATTAACTACAATCAAGCCTAGCGGTACTGCAAGCTTACTTTTAGGTAATGTTAGTAGTGGTATTCATCCCCACCATTCAAAGCGTTATATCAGAAGGGTTACTGCAAACCGGAATGAAGCGGCACTTTTGGCTTACGCAAAGAGCAATCCCTTAGCGGTAAAGAGGGTCTCAAGTGGAAGTAATGATAGGGACTATATAATTGAGTTCCCTGTCCTAGCAAAAGAAGGCTCTATTACTCTTGATAAGCTAACTGCCATTGAACATCTTGAAATAATTAAGTCTGTCTATAACAAATGGGTATTGCCGGGGTATGTGGACGGAAAGATAGGGCATAATGTCTCTGCTACTGTTCAGGTTGATGAGAATGAATGGGACCTAGTGGCGGATTGGATATTAAGAAATGAGTACTTTCACCCAATCTCTTTCTTCCCTAGAACAGGAGATAAAGTTTACGTAAATGCTCCAAGAGAGTCTGTCAAAACTAAAGAGGAGATAGAACACTGGAAGAATTTAATCACGTCCTATGTCCCCGTAGATTATGGGGATTATAGAGTAAGTGATGAAGATGTTTTTGACCCTGGAAACGCCTGTGAAGGAGCAAGTTGTGAATTTTAATGGAGAATGCTAGGATGAAATACATAATGTGTGCTACCATTAATCTCGAAATGACCGGTGATATTGAGGACTTCGGGGAAGCTATCTTAGAGCTGACCGACTCTGCCATTAAAGAAGATATCAGAGCCCATTATAAGGAATATCTTGATGAGATCTTCGATGCTGGATCACTTTATAATGAGTATGATGTTCAGATTGAGGTTGGGCTAGTACCATGAGTAAAAGAGAAGATTTACATTGTTCTACCGGACAGGTAGTTTTGAATGCTATCTCTACCTCCTTTCTCTCTTTGTTTCTGCAGAGAGATCACTATGAAAATGGTGTGTATATAAAAGGACAGAATAGTACTCAAAAAGCATTGGTGGAAAGAAGACTACTAGAGGAGAAAGGCAAACGGAAATACTTTATTACCACAGAGGGAGCAATGACTCTTGCTGCAAACTATAAGAGATCACTGGAGTTCTATGCCTTTTAGTACTTATAGCAGTACTTATGGAGCTAAGAACCATGAGTGATAGAAATGTGTTGTGGGTTATAGAATATAATCATAGACATTCTTCTAGTGTTTACGATGAGACCTGCTATATTGGGATTAATCTGATTAATGGATCAGTTGTTTTGGAGCTGGATATCAACGGAGCTAGACCATTTACTAAATTAAAGAATGCAAAGGAGCATATTAAAAAGATAACAGGACAGCATCCTTGGCTTAATCCTATTATTAGTCCTATTAAGGTTAGGTTAGTGGATGGTCACTTTGAGAAGATTAAATAATTAGAATTTGAGGGTTGAACATGAAAAATAAGAAATACTGGATATTGGAGTATAGATCGACTTCTAATGAAACTTTTTATGTTGGAATGATTATTGATAAGGATGCTTCCCTGATTGTGGGTTCAGTAGTATTTACAAGAGATATTAATTCTGCAATGCTCTTTTTAGCTCAATCGGAGGCTACCCAATATTTGGAAAGCAACATACTCCAATACCCGAAGGTATTTAGTAGAACATATCCAGTGAAGGTCTTTTTAAAACATACTATTATTTACAGCATCTGCAAAGATAGTTAGGATTGGTAGTTGATTTGGGTCTTGTAAGGATTAAAGATGACTTGGTATAGGGATTTGATAAATGGGGTGTATACCGCTTTCGTAGATGTGTCTCTGCCCGAATTCGTGGCTGAAACGGCTGATCCTGGCACGATTGCCCTTGAGGGCATGGTAGGGAGGATAATGGTATGCAGTCGCCGCCAAACCGGGAGGATCCTTCCCTACTGCTACGGGAACCCTAAATGATTACTAACAAAGAAAAAGATACACTCTCAATTTGGCCAATTAGTGATTATTAGAAACTTCATAGTAGAGCGAAACCGGGTGAATGTGCGAGGATACGTGCCCAGGGAGGGGGTTTTGACCCCTAGAGAGTGTTTTCCAGCCAAGATGGCAGGAGCATACCAACATCCTGTATACCCGATTCGAGAAATAATTTTGTTATTTTTTTTTTAAAAATCGAAGTTTTTCAATTAAGATGAAACAATGACATGAGAATATGGAATGGGTTGTGCCCTTGAGGGCATAATGGTATTATGTTGGCGTTATATTGGCGTTATAATGGCGTTATGTTGGCGTTATGTTGGCGTTATATTGGTATTATGTTGGTATTATGGACGTGTTATGGACGTGTTATGGACGTGTTATGTCGCTACCACTTGTTATTATGGACGTGTGGCCAGCCCTCTCCAAACGAAAATTAACGACTCATCTTGAAATAGGATTCAATGGACAACCTATATTGCAGCAATAAGCAAACTTATTCTAGTCTGTGAATATTCTAATTAAGTTGAATGAGTATCCAACAGTATCCAACAGTATCCAACAGTATCCAACAGTATCCAACAGTATCCAACAGTATCCAACAATTTGAAGTCAGCGGGAAAAAGTTGGGCTCAAATATTTTGAAGTCAGCGGGAAAAAGTTGGGCTCAAAAATATATATTGGTATTGTGAAAGAGATATCCTGATAAAAGGATCAGAATATCCTTTGACATAAAAACGCCATGGAAACGTCACAAAAAAGCCACACATTACACTTTTGTAACTCACAGAAATGCCATACTTTTGCCATACTTTTGCCATACTTTTGCCATACTTTCGCCACAAGTTTGGCATAGAAATTGTAGCAGGAGATATTCGGACCTGGAAGTCAGAATATAGAAAATTCAGAAGACACAAAAATGCCACACTTTCGCCACAACATTACAAATTCAGAAGACACAAAAATGCCACACTTTCGCCATATTTGAATGGCACAAGAATTGCTGGAATAAGATATTCTGACCTAGATGTCAGAATATCGAAAAATCTAAAAGACATAGAAATGCCACATTAGCAAATGTCGTGCCAAACCGCGATGAAAATAGGATTTGTAATGTATGTCTTTTTTGTGACGTTTTTGTTTTTCTCTTGACAGTCATTTCGGCACGATTGCAAGAAATCCTGCCAGAATGGCTTATGATATACTGTCAAAAAGGCGGCGCTAGAACGGCCCTAGAATCGACGCGGATTTGTTTTTAGTACTAGGGGTCCAATGGTGCCGCGCGTCGATCCTAGAGCCTCCCATGCGGTTTGATGGGATAGAGCAGCAGAGTGCTCTTGTATCGACTCGGAAAAAGAATCTTCTCGGCATGAAAATTGCTAGGGGTTGACGCGCGCTGGAAATGGTACAATTGGGGGCAGAGCGCGGCGCAAGTCGCACGGGCCGATAGGACGCGGCCGCTAGGTTGACCTTTGACAATCCAGCCGTAGCCGAAACCCGACGGAAGCACATTCTCTAAGGAGTGCCAAGGCGACGGGATCAGTTACGGTGAAAGCAATCTTAGGGGTTTGTATTGTGATTCCTTTCATATTGTGAAAGGAATCACAAATGTCAAACGAAAACGATTTCGTTTCAACCTATCATTCCGTCACCGTCTCCGGCCATGGGCCTGATAGTGATCGGAGGTATTTCACCATTGCGGAGTCGAGGTGTACTCTCACTAGCGAACCGGTCTACGTGGTGAGTGTTGGTAACAAAGGGGATTCGGTGAGTGTCGAAATCTCCCGTAAGGAATTGGATTCTTTCATTTCGACCGTTCTAAGTTGGTCTGGTCGATTTGCGCTTATCGAGTAATTAGGCAAATCATTACGTTGAGAGGAATCACAATACAAACCTCTAACGATTGCGCAATCCCATTGCAGGATATCCGAAAGGAATCACCAATGCAGTATCGTATCACAAGGGGCAAGTTCTGCCGACTTCGCGATGGGCGTATTGTGAAGTTGCGTCCATTGCGTCTCATTCGCCGGAAGGTTGGCGCATGAGAAATGAGCATTGTGGAACCGTGGAAATGGTAATCGGAATCGTGAGCCTCTCGGTTTGCTTTGTTATCACAATCCTATTGTGATAACAAATGGCAAAGCAAACCGGAATCTCCGTAGGACAAATTGTTAGCACCATATTTATATGGTGCGTTATCATAATGGCGCTTTCATCGGGGTGCTACCCTGGACGCTATTATGATTTACCTTGGAATCAATGATTCCAATTGGAGAAAATGCAATGGGTCGTAGACCAAAGGCCGTCGACATCGACGAGATTCAGCGCCGAATCGTAGCCGCGCAAGCGGCAGAAGACGAGTCGGAAACCGGAGAAACCGGAGAAACCGGAGAAACCGGAGAAAAGCGTCGTGGCCGCGTCGCAAAGCCGGTATTTGATCGGTCGACCGCGGTGAATGCCGCTGGCAACCCCTGCAAGGTCGACGAAAAGGGTTTGTTTGTTGAGTGTCCAGTCAACGCAATCGACATTCAATGGGGTCGGCTGAAGCCTGCCGATTTCGCAACCACGCTCGCTCAAGTCGAGTACGAACGGGGTATGAATGTTTTGCATCGGGATCGACTGGCGGAAGAGATCGCAATGCAGGATGCCGACCTTGTGGACATTCGCGCGGGACGGCAGCCGACTGCGATGCTCGCGAGAAAGGCAGAGAAGGCGCGCCAAATGTTCCTGACGATCATGCGCGAACTTCAAGCGGCTGGCGTCGATGTTTCCACAATGGAGCGTTTGACGTAGTAGTAGGCTAACCCGCAAGTTACTGCAATGGGATTGCGCAATCAATCAATAGGTTCCTTCCCTCGGAGACATTGAAGACGGTAGTGCAGACTCGGAGGCTTGAACCGATTCTCCCACAGAAAGGAAATGTCACATGAATTGATGCTTGAAGTTTGCATCGGTGTACTCCGGTCGGTTTGTGCGGATACCCCACAAACCGACCGGAGATTTTTCTTTTTTCGACATACTCTTGACATACTCTTGACATACTCTTGACATACTCTTGACATATTGAAAAACGCATAAATCAAATCATTCACATATTTATACCCGGTAGGACTAGGCAGACCACATAATAAATTTTCTAATGTTTGAATCTCCCTAAAATCCTTAAAAACCCAACTTTACTCTCAACGAAATAATAATCTCCCTAAAATCAACCCAACTTTACTTTCAACGAAATAATAATAATAATAAACCAATAAACCAATAAACCAATAAACAAATAAACCAATAAACCAATAAACCAATAAAC
>ERZ1292625.506-Hain-H41-01um-R1-506-length-58691-cov-427_pt1 | contig 58691 bp, 83 predicted proteins | sample MGYA00564400_ERZ1292625 | MGnify/ENA primary metagenome ERZ1292625 (study PRJEB36523, sample SAMEA6512639) | groundwater metagenome | collected 2019-01-08 | study: AquaDiva: Metagenomics assemblies of 32 groundwater samples | reverse complement strand
ATCACCCGATGCTGCGAGCTTGCTGGAATAACCCGATGCTGCGAGCTTGCTGGAATCACCCGATGCTGCGAGCTGGCTGGAATAACCCGATGCTGCGAGCTGGCTGGAATAACCCGATGCTGCGGTAATTTCTGACTTGCAAGCATCCTTTAAAAAATTTATACAATCAGTTATAAATTCTGGCAGTTTAATTTCCGCTTTAAATGTAATTTCTGCCGATGCTATTTTTGAATCTTCGCTGTGCGTTGCTGTGTCACCTGCAATTTCAACAACCGCGAAGCGTGATGTAATGTCGTAGTAGCTCAGAACATCCCAAGGATTTTCGCAAGAATGAAAACCAGACGAGCAGGCTTTTACGACGCCTACATGTTTATATGTTTTACCAACTTCGAACTGGTAATCACGGCACCTGAAATTCTCATCCAAGCCTTTGTAATATTTTTTATTGCTCACGGTTATCTCCTTTGGTTGTCTGGCTCCGGGGGTAGCATTGAAGCTACCAGCTATTACTGACAAACTCGGCACACCATACGGTGACTATCAATAACGCCCAGCCTTGCCCAGATTAGTGGGGCCAACTTCGCCCCGTTCGATACACAACCGTTAATCTGCAAGCAGAGTGCTTTCGCTATCACGGTTGCTTGCTGCCTTATGCTGGGTTAGGTTCCAGCTCCCCCCAAAACTCCACGGCTCTAGCACGCTCTTCAGGGACACCTACTTCATTTGCTGCTTGCTGCTACAACATAAAACGTCTAGCTAGTTACGCACTACATTGCTGCTCTACGGTTCTTCCCGATTCAGCCCAAGTCCGCTGTACTCCCTCACCGCTGACCACTTCAGGCCCCCTTGAGGTTTTCGGTTGATTCGCTCGTTCGGTGTTTTGTGCGAGTGGGTGAACTATATAGGCATTCCGTTATAGCTGTCAATAGGCAAACCGTTTATTTTTCACAATCACGAAAAAAAACCCGCACTAGGCGGGTGGTATTGGAGCGTTACTTAATTAATGACAGTGGCGGATGCCTGTTTTACGGTCAACGTGGCAACCCATTGAATCTGTCCCGCCTGAATGAGCGAATACAGGGGCTGCAATAGCCAGGGCAAATAATACAAAAACAATCTTTTTCATCGTATTTTCCTTTCGTTAAGGTTTATAAATCCTCCTGGCGCTGTGGCACATTCGTGCTCATTGTAATTTTCTGCTACATCATACAAAGGTAGCGGTAGCTGTATTACTTTTTGACCCCCTATGCTTCTATCCAGGCGCACCCCCCGAGAAACAACGAGGGTCAAGCGGTGCGCCGCTTCTCTAATGGCGGATCGCCGGTGCTGCCAACACCGCTTCGATCACTCCCCCCAAGTTGTTTTTGGCTTGCTTTTATTTCAGCAGCTCTTAATTTTGCCCTTCTCACATCAGCGGCAGCCTTTATTTCTGCCCGCCACACGTCTGCATCCTCTGGCGCGAGTATCGCCAGGTCATCAATTATTGGATCTATTTCTGACCTTATATTCTGTGTGGGTTCTTTTTTTCCTTTGCCTGTTTCGAGCCAGTGCGGATCAACCCCGTAATACGCGGAAAGCTTTAATGTGTACGTGGAAGTAGGGTAAACATCATTTTCAAGATCTGACAGGCTCGCCTGCGACATCTTGACCGCCTTGGCCGCAACGGCTTGCGTAACGTGCTTTTCTGCACGGCACTCTTTCAGCCTTTTCCCTAAAGTATTCATATAAATATTGTCTTACAAATATTAAACGGTTACCCTATTGCAATATAAACGGATTGCCTATATCATGCGTTTCCATGAACTGGAAAAACATCATTCAAGACTTAATTGACGCTGGCATGACGCAATCAGCAATAGGCAACGCAATCGGTATTAGTCAGGCATCCGTGTCTGATTTGCTTACCGGGAAAGCGAAGAGCACTTATTACGAGGCTGGTGAATTGCTTGTGAAACTTCATCGCAAAGTAATGCGCCGAGCAATACGCAAAGCCGCCTGACAAGGAGAAGCTATGAACGCACTGATAAAAATCAATCAATCTGAAATTAACGGCGAGGCTGTGCAAACAGTTGAAGCCAGAAATTTGTATGAACAGCTTGGACTGAATCCTGTTAATTGGGCGCGATGGTCTCAATCCAATATTGAGCAGAGCGCCTTTGCTGTGGAAGGTGAGGATTGGGAGGGGTTCTTCGTCATGAAGAACGGTAACCAAACCACCGACTATGTGCTGACGTTGGATTTTGCAAAGCGTCTGGCGATGATGGCAAAAACAGAGAAGGGCGAGGAAGTCAGAAAGTATTTCATCGCCTGCGAAAAGCAACTCAAGTCTACTGTGGTTCACTTCCTTATCCCAAAAACCCTCCCCGAAGCCCTGCGCCTTGCCGCTGACCTTGCAGATAAAAACGAAGTACTGCAGGCCAAGATCGAATCCGATGCCCCCAAGGTTGAATTCCACGACAAGGTATGTGAAGCCGTCAACGGACAGACTATTCAGGAAGTCGCCAAGGTGCTCGGCACTGGACAAAACAGATTGTTTCACTGGTTGCGCTGCGAAGGCTTGCTGATGCCCAACAATCAGCCCTATCAAGAGTTCATTGATCGCGGCTACTTCCGTGTGATCCAGCGCCAATACACAGACCACCGGGGCGAAAGCAACACGTACACCCGCACGCTGGTGACCGGCAAGGGCTTGTCCTACGTTCAGAAACGCTTCATGGCCGAGGCCGCATGAACACCACTTTATCCGCGTTTTACTCCCCTGGCGCGGCTTTGCCATAGCTTCGGCTGTGGCTTTTTTATTGCAGTAGAAATGTGTTGAGGAATCCATGAGCAACGACAATCCGCTTTCATCCAGATCCGGCACGTCCAATCCCTTCGGTAAATCCACCGAAGAAGTCAAAGCCCGTATCCCCTTTGAAATTAAAGAGGGGTTCACGCGCATTGCGCATGAAAACAATATGACTGAATCTGAATTGTTACGTGAGTTGGTCATGATTCGGGTGCTTGGGTTCGACAGGGTTAAGAAGATACATGAAGAGCGTTTGTCGCGTGTGGCTGGTATCGGGCACGAATAGATATGGAATTACATCCCCCACTAACCTCAGAAGATTGCGACCTGCGTGACTTTGCATTTATGCCGCTTGATGTTGTTCGTCTTAGAGACAGCGATTTGGCCGCCTTGGAATCACCAGAAGCATGCTGGGCTGCGGTTTTACTTTGGTGCGCATCATGGCACCAAATGCCAGCAGCAAGCTTGCCTGATGATGACCGCGTGCTTGCCAATCTTGCCGGATTTGGCCGTGTAGTAAAGGAGTGGCAGAAACTTAGGGATGGTGCGCTGCGCGGTTGGATCAAGTGTTCAGATGGCCGTTTATACCATCCAGTGATTGCAGAAAAAGCAATAGAAGCATGGCGTGGCAAGCAGGAGCGCCAATGGAGGACAGAGTGTGCTCGTATTAAAAAGCATGCTCAAAGGCATGAGATTCCATACCTTCCGCCCGAGTTCGATCAATGGGTTGCAGATGGATGTCCCCAAGGACAGACGTTAGTTGTCCCTAGGGACAATACAGAAAATAACCAAGGACAAAACAACGATGTCCTAGATTTGTCCCTAGGGAAATCAACTCCAAAGGGACAGGGACAGGGACAGGGACAGGGACAGGGACAGGGACAGGGACAGGGACAGGAAAAGAAACAATCGGCTTCCGCCGTCCTCGCTGCACTCGGCATTGACCAAGCCGTCGCCACTGACTGGATACAGCTTCGCAAAACAAAAAAAGCTGCCATCACGAAGACTGCGCTTGAAGGCATGCAACGAGAAGCGGACAAGGCGGGGATAAGCCTGACGGATGCGTTACGAATTTGCTGTGAAAAGGGATGGGCTGGATTTGACTCGACATGGGACTGGAAGCCAAAAACTGGAAAATCATCAGGAGTTTTCAAAACAGCCGACCAGCAAAGAACAGAAAACATGGATCGTGCTGTCGCAGCCTTCCTTGGTGAAACCGGAGTGATTGAAGGGGAGGTTGTAAATGCTTGATGCTGACAAAAAAGAGTTTGCTGAAATTGTCCGCGCCACCCTGTCTGTGTATCGCGTTGAGGCTGGCGAGGCAGTTTTGAAATTGTGGTGGGCCGTGTTGTCGCGTTACGACATTGACCAGGTGCGCGGAGGCTTCAATCGCTTTGTGAGCAGCAAGGAATCAAAGTTCCCGCCCGTACCGGCGAACATCATTGACGCAATCGAGGCGAATTGCCCAGACAGTCGCCCTGGTGCAGACGAAGCTTGGGCAATGATCCCCCGCGACGAATACGCCAGCGTGGTGATGACCGAGGAAATGGTTGAGGCATGGGGTATTGCAAAACCTCTGCTGGATGAAGGCGACCAGGTAGCCGCACGTATGGCATTCAAGGATGCATACGCCCGCATCGTGGACGCAAACAAGCGCGATGGTGTGCCGCTGAAGTGGTTCCCCTCGCTGGGAGACTCCAAGGAAGGCCGCGAGGCTGCGCTGAATACCGCAGTCAGGCTGGGTCGTATCAGTGCGGAGCATGCCGCTAAATTGCTTACACCTGCACAGGCTGTGGCGATGCTTGAATCAAACCACAAGGCGCTGGCTATCGAACACAAGCAAATATCACCAGAGCAGGCAAAGGAAAACTTTGCAAAGGTGAAAGAGATGCTTGCGGAATCAAAAGCATTTGGAGCGAGAGCATGAAACCCGAATCCATAAAAGCCAAAGCCGACCGCAAAGCCGCAATCATTGCTGATTATCAATCCGGCATGAACGCACAGGAAATAGCCGAGAAGCACGAAATAAGCCTGGGCTACGCCCGCATGCTGATACGCGAGTACATAGACAGGGACGTTGTAAAGCCGGTTGTAAAAGTTGAGCCGGTGAGACTGTACGCAGAGCGCGATACTGCCATTTTGAAGGTACTCACAAGCATGAATGCGAAAGTGACAGCGAAACACGACCGGCCTGCTGGGGCTGCAAACAATGGGTATCTGATGCGATTGCAGAATGCTGAGGGCGCGAAATGAGCTACAAAAAAACAAACAAGCCCACCGGGCGCCCAACAAACACCGAGCGCAACCAACAGATCATCGCTGATACCGCTGCTGGTGTACCCATAAACAAAATGATCAAGAAATACGGCCTCAACGCGCAGTGCTTGAGAAAAATCGCCAGCGAGCATATCCGCAAAGTGAAAGAGCAGGAAATTGCAGATGAAGGATTCGGAAGTGTTCGCCTGTATGCCGAGCGTGATGCACAGATGATAGATTTTTTTAATTCACTCAACACAAAAGGCGCTCTGTCGAAATTGCACATGCAGGACATGGGCAGAGTCAACGCAGGATATACACCAAGGAAATCATCATGAGCGTAAGCAGACAAGAGGAAATAATTTCAGTGCTTTGGATCATCGCCTCACTGATTGCGTTTGGCAATGGTTACACAGGATGGGGCTGGGCATTTGCAGTAAAAGCTGTGCTTGATACTTTTACGGCAATTTATTTCGCCATTCAAGAATTAATAATTGAATGGCGAGAAGCGCGAGAAAAGCGAATCGCTGAAACTCCAAAATTCTGCGCTGTGCATGGCATGAATTATTTGGGTGAAATTTCATACGGCACATTCGATGGTAATTATTACGTGATGGATGACGGGGATTGTTTTACAAAAAATCGCTTGACCGATTACTACCACGTTGAATTTATGAATGACGATCCAAGGAAAACGACATGAGACAACTTGCATCAGTAAAACGAATTACATCAATTAATTCAATCGAAGGCGCTGATGCAATCGAGTGTGCAATTGTTGGTGGCGGGTGGCCGGTCGTTATCCGCAAAGGCGAATTTTCCGAGGGTGATCTTGCAATCTATCTTGAAATTGACTCTTGGGTGCCTACCGCGCTGGCACCGTTCCTGAGTAGAGGTAAAGAGCCGCGAGAGTTTAACGGCTGCAAGGGTGAGCGTTTGCGCACAATCAAACTGCGCGGGCAGATTAGCCAAGGGTTGCTACTTAAGAATCTCGACGATAAGCCAGAAGGGGACGATTTAACAGAATGGCTTGGCGTGCAAAAGTGGGATAAGCCTATTCCTGCTCAACTTCAAGGACAAATGAAAGGTAATTTTCCGTCATGGATACGCAAAACAGACCAGGAGCGTGTGCAGAATCTTGACGGGAAAATATGCTGGGATGACGAGTTCGAGGTGACGATAAAACTGGACGGCAGCAGTATGACTATCTGGCGCCATAAGGGTGAGACTGGTGTTTGTTCCCGCAATATTGATTTAAAAATGGATCAGGACGGGAATTCGTTTGTGGATATGGCAAGGCGCGTCACCGGGAATATTTTATTTCCAGAAAACATTGCCATTCAGGGTGAATTGATCGGGCCGAATATTCAGGGAAACCGAGAGGGTTTATGTTCTCATGAGTTTTTTGTGTTTGACATTTGGGATATTGAAAAGCAGGAATACTGGGTGCCTGAAATGGTACGCAAATTTTGCAAGTGTTACGGTTTAGATCATGCGCCAGTATTGCACACAGGTGTAAAACTTCGATACCTAAATATTGATTCCATCGAATCCTGCCTTGCTAATGCTGAAGGCGCATCATTGAACCATGACGTGCGCGAAGGTTTGGTATTTAAACGAGTGGATGGAAAGTTTTCGTTCAAGGCTATCAGTAATAAATTTTTACTGGGTGAGTCAGCATGAGCACTAAATTCGAAATCCTCGCCAAGCTCTGCGGCATTTCAGTACACCAAAACGAGCGCGGCTACACCGACCCAAAAACAACGCTTGCCCGGATTTTCTGGGACGCGCAGCAGACGAAGATTGACAAGCTTGAGCACGATCTCGTCAGCGCGAACTGTGCGGCACAGATGTTTCAGGTTGCGCTGGATAACAAGGTTGGGGAAAAAATTGAAGAGGGAACGCCGGCATGAGCAAGCTTACTGTTATGCGTACAAATTTATCTCTTCCAAGTGAATCAGAATTAAAGTCCGCACGAAAGGTGTTATTCGACTGTATTAGAGGATTAACAGAAAAAGATAATAAATCTTGGAGGAGATTTTGGAAAAACTTGATCGAGAAAGAAAGCGGAGAAATTGCTTTTATAGAGGTTTGCATACCAAGGAATTACAAATTCCATAAAAAGATGTTCGCACTTTTGAGCGTTGGTTTTGATAGCTGGGAGCCGGATCGCAAGCGCTTCAACTACAACGGTCGGGCGATCGAGAAGAATTTCGAGCGCTTCAGGGATCAGGTGCTAATCATGGCCGGACATTATGACCAGGTATTCAGCCTGCGTGGCGACAAAATGGAGCTGGTGGCCAAGTCAATCAGCTATGCAGCCATGGATGACTCAGAATTTGAAACGCTCTATAGCGCGGTGATAGACGTGCTGCTGCGGGAGGTATGTGTTCGCTACAAAGACCGCGCAGAGCTTGAGGCCGTTGTTGAGCGGGTTATGGGGTTCGCATGAAATTCAACCCCTACCGATGCACTCATTGCGGCATAACAGTAAAGCGCAAAAGCAACAAGGCGTGGATTAAGTCGTTGTGCGAGAAATCGGGATGTACGGTGCATTTGATGAGGGTGGCTTTATGAATCAATCTTATACCGCTGCCGCGCGCGCGCATGTCGAAACAGTTAAGCGCCTGCCATGTTCAGTATGCGACAAGCCGCAACCAAGCGCGGCGCACCATATCCGGCAGAGCGATGCTTATAGCTGCGTGGCACTTTGCGAAGACTGCCATCAGGGCGCGCATAACGGCTGGCACGGTCGCAAGGCCATATGGCGCGTGAAGAAAATGGATGAGTTAGATGCGCTGATGATTACTTTCAGGAGACTTTTATCATGAGCAAGGAAATTACAGTAACCCGCCGATTCGGAATGGGGCAAGACGGCAACCCGACAAAGGTGTATGTCTCTGAGTTGTCAGATGGCAATATTGGATTTGTTCTATCGACAGATCGTGAAGGGATGGAACCATTGCAAACGGGGTTCACTCTGTCGGACACCAGTGCTATGAGCGCGCGCCTCGAAATAAAACGAAGCATTGCCCCTGCTAATTTATGGCATTGGGTGGTCGTTTTTGACAACGGGCATATCTGGTGCGTCAGCGACATATCGTTCCAGTACGCATGGATGTGCTGGCTGGATGCCTTTATAAACGGATTACCGCAGCTAAAAAAGGCGGATAAGTTGTGATAGCTGGCGACACATTAAACGCTGGTAGTTTTGAAGGAAATAACATGACAGACGCAATCGAAAAAGAGATTCAAGCAAAAGGACTGACCGCGCCGCGCATTACGCCGGATGATATTGAGGCGAATATTGCAAGTGAGCATTACTTTACGGCTGGTAACGGTGCTTCACACCAGCAGGCTGTGAATATTATTCCGAACGGAGGGGCGCCAATTGATGCGCTTTGCCTGCTGACATTCTGCGTACTGGTATTGCAAAACGGCTTCACCGTAACCGGCGAAAGCGCCTGCGTCAGCCCTGAAAACTTCGATGCTGAAATTGGCCGCAAGATTGCGCGCCAGAATGCGGTACGAGAAATCGGGCCGCTGATGGGCTATGAGTTGCGCAGCCGCCTGAACACGGAAGTTTAATAACCCAGAGGCTTTGGCCTCTTATAAGGAGATACAACATGAGCAGTGAAAAAAATAATATCGGATGCGAAGCAGTGCGTAGACCTGTCGCTGCAGAGGTTGCTGAGTTTGCGCAATTTTTAGCGAACCGCGCCACAGCATTGAGTGAGCGCGTGAATTTCAAATTGGAATCGGTGATGGCCGCCGACTGCCCGCGTCCGTGTGACACTGAGCGTAAAGAACAGCAATATCCACCGCTGTTTTCTGACATGCGCAATAGCTTCCGCGGCATTGAGGTCGCGCTGGACAGCATTGAGAACGCGATATCTCGGACTGAGCTGTAGCCGTGACACCTTGCCCGCTCTGCGCCCTCGACAATGGTAACTATCTGATGAGCAATATATGTTGCCGCGTCAGATTTCTGATGACTCAGCACGATGTTGGAAATCGCCGTGGTTGGATTGAAAGGTGGGAACGCCGCTATGGATCGGCTGACAGTGCGACGCTGAAGGTTGAGTTTGAAAAACAATGGAAGGCACGGCATGAAAATTAAAACTGTTTTATCCGGAGTTTTAACGTATGGCGGCTTTGCTGCTATCTGGTATCAGGCTGGCTTTATTGTGGGCATCGGCACCTTTTTCATGGTGCTTGGTTTTTTTGTTTGGAATAGCAAGGAATTTTAATGATCATTTTACCGTGGCCCCCTAAAGAATTAAGCCCTAACTCAAGAGGGCACTGGTCAAAGAAGGCCAAAGCGGTCAGGTCTGCGCGTGCATCTGCTGGCTGGATCATAAAAGCCTCGGGCATCAAGATCGTGGGCGACGGCTTTATCTACCTGCAAATAGTATTCAACCCGCCATCGAAGCGCAGGTACGACCTGGATAACTGCGTTGCCAGATGCAAGGGGATGTTTGACGGAATCGCTGACGGTCTGGGGGTTGATGATTCACGATTCAGATTTGGCTTTGAGTTTGGTGACGCGGTAAAGGACGGCAGAGTGACGGTGGAGATCAAACAATAATGACGCTACCCGCATCCGCCTACCGAAACCCCGCCGAAGTTGCCGACGAAAACATGCAAAAGGAAAAACGTGATGCAGAATTTAAAATAAAACAAGCAGAGCGACACCGAATATACCAATCAATGAAGCACAAGATGCAGGTTAAAAAATTATTAAAAGACGGAGGGATGCGGTGATGACAGAGATAGCGCTCAAGTACAGTAGGTCAGTGAATTCAAGCAGTTTGGCCGATGACGAACGTCATCATAACCTCGATGCACTTGCTGCCGTGGCGTTGTCTTCCGAATTCGGATCACTCCTATTTAGAACGAAATACGCCGACGACAAAGGCAGCATTCCGGAGTTGATCAAGGTGTGGCGGCTCAAGGTTGCGCAGAAAGCCGAAAAGAGGGGATGGCCACAGCATGCCCGTGTAGTGGCGGATGAGTCTTTGTTGTACTGGTTGGACGATATTTGCAAGACATGCGACGGCAAAGGCTACCCGAAGATCATCAACGCGCCAACGCTTGAAGCGTGCGTATGCGAAGCCTGTAACGGCACGGCAAAGCGCAGGCTACAGGTATCACCCGAGCTGCGCGATTACGTGCTGGATGCGCTGGAGCAGCTTGCTGGGATGGAGCGGGCGGCAGGGGCAGCGGCTATGCGGAAGTTGTCGGACGAAATGAGATTTTAATATTTAAAAAGGAGTTGATATGTGGATTTTATTTATGAACGATATGCGCAGCGCAAAGATTGAGTATATAGAAGCTGTGGCTAGAAGTGAAACTAAAGAAGGGCTCTTGTCTTTTATGGAGGGTGAGAAAGTTGAGACATATCGTGACGGGAATTGGAGCAAGTCGTACAAACAAGGCGGATCACTGGAATGGAAAAATCCGCCATTTGACTTTGAACACGATAATACTTTTCTTGACTTAGGAACGCGCGATGAATTTATTAAGCGCTCCGCAGACCGTGCGGCAATGGAATGGGATGGCAAGGTGGAAGCATTGCAACAGGTATGAGCACGTCAACAACCAAGGAGATTGAAATAATGAAAAACGTTATTGCGAAATTACAAAAATGCCGAGATGACACAGTAAATGAGTTTTGCGAAGATATGTACGCAAGACGCCCAGATGGAACGCTGATCAAATTCCACAGCAAGGAGGACGGCCTTGAGCGAGTAAGACAGCTGGATTCGATTATTAAGTTTTTATCCGTAAATAACGAAGATACAACACGACCAATCACCGTGATAGAACTGGCGGCTGTAATGCTTGCTGCACCTCGCATACAAGGTGAATGTGTTTGTGAGGTGGTATTTGATGACGATGCTGGCAGACGTATAAACATGGAATGCGCAGTAACGATGGTTGATGGTGTGCCGCACGCCAGGCAGTGGAAGCCGAAATTCAGCGTTATTAAAATAATGAACAGGTTTTGGCAAAAAGTGAGGTTTTGGTATTTATAAGGAGATTGAAATGACGATTTACGACAAGATTATTGAGGGAGGGCTGATTGCGGCGATTGTTTTGCTGCTTGCGTTACTGGTTACGACCGTCGCGCTGGCTCCGAAGAGTTGTGCAGTAAAAGCGGATCGTATGGGAATGAAACACGAGTTCAATTACATCGGCGGCTGCATGATTGAAGCGCGACCAGGCGTGTGGGTGCCCATGAACAACTACCGCGTTGAAGACGGAAGGATAAATCATGAAGGTAAGTGAACTGATAGAGGCGCTGAAGATAATGCCACAGGATGCCGAGGTGCGGCATCTATGGGATGGCGAGGCCAGAACTGCAATTGAGCTGGTTTGGCTTGCCCGTGATGGCAATGTAATCACCGCCGATCATGGAATGGGTTGCTACTCAGCTAACACGATGCCAGTTGATGCGACACTTCAGCCCGGTGAAAGATATTGGGAGACACCACGCGCAGGAGAGGAAGAATGAAACTCACCCGGCGCATAAAAAAGCGCGCATTACCAAGCATCGACCGGAACGGATTTACAAAAGTTTCGCGTTGCTATTTGCCCGCTGGTTATTATTTGAACAGGCCAAAAATATTGAACCCGTATAGGCAGTGGGAAATTGGAAGATTCGAAGGAGTTAGGTTTATTTCCTCGCCTACAATTTGAATGGAGCGCAAGCAATGAACAACCTCGCACAACCAGAGTCAGTAGAAAGCATCAAAGCAGCCTTCACCGAAGACAAGATGAACTTTACCCTTGCCATGATGAAGGAAGCCGCCGAGTGTCGCTTGGCAAGAAGAGAGGCCGCCAATGCGCCGGCACGAAGAGAAGTATTTGCCGGGCGAAACGATCCATGCCCTTGTGGTAGCGGGAAGAAGTTTAAAAAATGTTGCTTGAGGGGAATGATATGACACCAGAAGAACAAAGTGAATTGGCGTTGTATAGCTGGAATGATTACCGCTATGTAATGACTAAAAAAGAACTTGCCACCTACACCTTGCAGAGTAGCCGCAGAAAATAATCAATAGTATTGCTTTTTAAAATCAACAGGATTACAATCGCGCACGAACTGTAATATCGCCAGCGGGTAATTGCGACAAAACCCGAGACACTTGCTGGATTGCTGTCCCCTGAATTCCTTGAACGCCCTTCTGTAACCCAGTTGGGCGTTTTTCATTTACCCCGTTGCCTCGCCCAGTGCGGGGCTTTTTATTGGTGTCCGCCATGCAATTGACCCCACATTTCAGCTTATCCGAGTTTACCGCCTCGGATACTGCTATACGCATGGGCATTGATAACGAGCCGAATAGCGATGTCATTTCAGAGCTGATCAAGCTGGCGGAGGTGATGGAACTGGTGCGCGCAGAGCTGAATTCTGTTGTACCAGGAACCCGTATCAACGTTACATCCGGCTACCGCTGCGAGAAACTAGAGCGTGTGCTGACCCAAAAAGACTATGCGGCATGGTGCCTGCGCCGGAAAGTTGAGCAAACGCCGGAATCATGGCAGGTTTACTTTGACCGCAAGGCACACCCGAAGGGACATGGCTGCGATTTTGGCGCGCCAGCCTTTGGGGATCCGCTGTCAATTGTGCGCACAATCGCGGCCAAGCCGCACATCATGAAGCATATCGACCAGATCATCGTCGAGGGCGTGACGCAAAACAGCTATGGCTGGGTACATATCGGCATCAGCGACAACCCGCGCGGCCAGGTGATGACGGCCACATTCAAGGACGGAACACCCACTTATACCCAGGGGTCGGCATGAAAAAATGGATTAGCAGGATAGCGCGGTCTAAGACCATGATGTTCAACATTCTTATTGCAGTTATGGGCGTTGGCGAGGTTGCGTTTGGGTTCCTGCAGCCGTATGTGGCCGGCAATATATATGGGTACGGGATGGCAATCTTGACAGTAGGTAACGCTGTTTTGCGAGTGATCACGACCCAGCCATTAAGCGAAAAATGACATTCTTACTATCAAACTGGAAGGCGATCGGCGCATTTTCGCTGGCCATAGCGCTAGGCGGGGCGGGGCTTCATTTTGGTGACAAGAAAGCGACTGAAAAATACCTCCCTCAAATAGCGAAGCTGGAAACACGTATCGAGGTAGCTGACGAACAAGCAAGGCAGACTATCATCAAACAGAAGGAGAATGAAATTGAAATATCCAAAGAACTCAATGATAGTGTTGCTCGTATCAATGATCGCTATGAGCGCCTGTTGTCCGAAGCCAGAAATAAGACTCGTTCCAGCACCTCTGCCAACAGTTCCCAAGAAGCTAATGGAGCCTCCGCAGAATTACAAGCTACTATCCGCTTCGAGCAAGCCTGTGCGCTTGACGCTAATCAAATAGTTCAGTTTCAGCACTGGATATTGTTGAATGTTATTCCTATATCAGAGTAGTGCAAGATGAAAATCTGCTCAAAGTGTAACGAAACCAAGCCGAAGAGTGCGTTTAGCAAGCACGCTGATAGACGAGACGGGCTTCAGGACCGCTGTAAATGCTGCATCGCTGAAAGCTATACGACCAACGCAGCCAAGATCAGCATACAAAAGGCAGATTACTATGCTGCGAATAAAGCCAAGATCAACGCGCGCCAGTCCCGGTATCGGGCAGCCAATAGATTAAGTGAAAGTGCGCGCTGTGCAGCATGGGCGAAGGCGAACCCAGAAGCTATTCGAATATTCAGTCATAATCGCCGAGCTAGAATACGTGCTGACGGCGGCAAGTTATCAAAAGGATTAATCCCACGCCTATTTGCCCTTCAAAAAGGGAGGTGCTCGTGTTGCGGCTTGCCATTGGGCGCTGACTATCATATGGATCACATCATGCCTCTTGCACTTGGCGGATCAAATACAGACGACAACATTCAATTGTTGCGCGCAACGTGTAACCACCAAAAATCAGCAGCTCACCCTGTTGATTTTATGCAAGAAAGAGGATTTTTACTATGACAGCTGATACAGATACAACCAGAGTAAAAGAAGCACTTGATGCCATTACCAACGAACGCCGCCGCGTCGATGACGCAACGAAAGAGGCGGTAAAAGAGGCTATCAGGGAATGGCTGGATGAAAAATATGCCTCTTTCGGCAAATGGTCGCTGCACGGCCTGCTGGCAATGCTGCTGGCAGGTTGCGTGTATTTATTCATGATTTCTCAGGGATGGCATAAATAATGGACGAGATGGACGAGATGGGACAGCAGGATGAAGTCTTGTGCGTAAAGATATGCAAGACAAGTGACGGGCAATTCAGCGTTGAAACTGAAGGTCAGGCCGAAGAAGAGCAGGAGGGCGCATTGCCCGCAATGACCACAAGCCTTGATGGGCAAGATGAGGGCGGTGAGCAAAAGCAGGTATTTGCCACGGTAGATGAAGCACTCCAGGCTGCTCGTGACATTCTGTCCGCTGGCGAACAATCCCCTGAAGAGGCAAAAAATTCAATAATGGCCGGATACAACAAGGCCGGGAACATCGGAATGCGAGGACAAAATGGCTGACACGAAAGGTTTACTGGCAACACGTAAAGCGTATATGGATGCCGTCGAGGCTGGTGAAACCGCCCTGGACCACAAGGCCTGGTACGAGCAGATGATGCAGCAGCAGAATGCTGATAGCGCCGAGACTGAGAAATCAATCAAGGCCGGCTATGACCGAGTGGCCTCAAAGAAGGGCTGATCATGGGAAACCCAAATGACGTAATTGTGCGCCTGACCAAAGATGAGTACGGCAATATCTCGCATGAGGTGCTGCTTGGCGTAAGCGATGAGGAAATGATCCCTTACCTGAATGAGACGGCAGAGAAGATCCATAACGTGCTCAATCCTGATACATCCAAGGCTGTGACGCAGGTTTGATATGCCAGCATTAAAGAGTGGTAAGCGCGAGTTTGATAACGAAGTAGCAACTCGTTCAGGAGCCCCATACGTCTATGCACTAACCGATTCCTTTAATGGTGATGTGTTCTATATAGGGAAAGGGCATGGGCGGCGCATGTTTCAGCATGAATTAGATGCGAAACGTGGTAAGCCCGGTGTAAAGAACGACCGGATTCGAGAAATTCTTGCATTCGGCTCACTGGTCGAGTGCCGCGTTCTTGCGATGTTTGATAGCGACATGGAAACGTATGCGGCAGAAAAGCGGCTAATCGCGGAGCATAAGAATCTGACAAACATGAACGCCGGCGGCGGAGGCGGGGTGTCCGTTGGCGAAAGCGCTAAGAGTCTACTGAAAAGGCTTAAACCTTATACGCAATGGCTTTGCGGATTGAGCGCTGAGAAATATGCGTTAGTGGATAAAGTCTTTGGTGGACCACGCGCTTGCTATGAATACATGGCCATGAACCTTCGCGATAATGCGGGGATTATATGACTCCGAAGCAAGAAAAGTTCTGCCAGGCAGTAGTCAGCGGGATGTCTCAGGCAGACGCCTACCGCGCTGCTTATGATGCGGCTGGGATGAAGCCAGAAACAGTGCAGAACAAGGCATATCAATTAATGGCGAGGGGCGATGTAAGGGCGAGGGTCGATGCTTTGCGTTTACCGGTAATTGAAAAGCTGCAGTACGGGCTTGAGCAGGCTATGACAGAGGCTGCGGCAGCGTTCGAAGTGGCAAAGGTCAAGGAAAATGGCGGTGCGATGGTTGCGGCCGTGCAGCTGCGTGCGAAATTAAATGGTTTGTTGGTAGATCGCTCCAAAATGGACGTTGACATGAAGCTTACCGAACTCCCCGCTGAAAAGCGCAGAGAGCGGATAAAAGAATTGAAAAACAAGCTGTATGGCCCTGACAAATGACGAGGAAGTTGAGCTGCTCGAACTGTTAGAGCAGGAAGAGGCGGACAGGGCGCGCGAATCATTGGCTGCTTATGCGTCACTGACGCTGGATGTTACTCCGGCGCGGCACCATCTATTATTGATTGACGGGTTGGAGATGGTGGAGCGCGGTGAGCTCGATGTATTGATTGTTACCATGCCGCCAGGCAGCGCAAAATCTACTTATTCAAGCGTTGGTTTCCCTGCATGGTATCTCGGCAGGCACCCAGACCGCTGTGTAATTGCAGCGTCACATACTGGCGAGTTGGCGGAACGCTTTGGGCGCAGAGTTCGGAATTTGGTAGGAAGCCAGGAGCATGCGCGTGCTTTCCCAGATTGCGGGTTATCTGCCGATAGTACTGCGGCAGGCCGATGGGATACGATACAAGGCGGGGAATACTTTGCGGCTGGTGTCGGAGGATCAATTACTGGTCGGCGCGCCGATTTGGCTGTGATCGATGACCCAATCAAGAGCCGCGAAGACGCAGACAGCCAGACCATAAGAGATAAGCAGTGGGCGTGGTGGCGTGATGATATGAGTACGAGGTTAAAGCCTGGCGCTGCAACTGTACTGATAATGACACGCTGGCACGAAGATGATCTGGCCGGGCGGCTGATTAAGGATTTAGAAAGCTCATCTCAGCGTTGGATGCTCGTTTCGTTGCCCATGGAGGCGATGGAAGATGATTTGCTTGGGAGGCAGGTCGGTGAGCCGCTTTGGCCGGAATGGTTCACAGCGCAGATGATCGAGAATGCAAAGCGCGAGCCCAGAACATGGTCAGCGTTATATCAGCAAGAGCCGCGGCCAATTGGCGGCGGAGAATTCAAGGTTGAATGGCTTTCATATTGGACGCGCCAGCCGGCAGCGACGAACAGAATTATTTTAGTTGACCCGTCCAGTGGCAAGAGCAAGTCGCGCGGCGACTTCACTTCGATGTGGGTGGTTGGTATCGGCGCAGACGGTAACGAATATGTACTCGATGGCGTAAGGGACAGGCTGAACCTGACCGAGCGCACGGAAGCATTGTTCGACTTGGTGCGCAGATACCGGCCCGCTGCGGTTGGGTATGAACAGTATGGGCTGCAGGCCGATATCGAGCACATCAAAATTGAGCAGGAGCGGAAGCAGTACCGATTCAAGATCATTGAGCTGGGCGGTGGGACAAGGAAGGAAGACAGAATTCGCCGTATGATTCCATCGTTTCAGCAGGGCAAGCTCTGGATGCCGCAAACAATGATCAGGCAAATGTCTGGCGGACACCAAAGAGACATCATGGAAGATTTCAGGAGCGAGTACCTTTCCTTCCCTGTTGGCGCACATGATGACGCAATGGACTGCCTGGCACGCAAAGAAGAGCCGTTGATGCGTAAATTCTTGGTCGCGCCGAAACAAACTGGAATGATCAAAACGGCAAGTTTTGAGCCCCTATCCTCAACAATGGGATATTAAGTAATCATCTAACGTTAAATTAAGGGGCGCGCTTTAGCGCGTCTCTCTTGAATGCAAGGTTAGACTTTGACCTTGCGAAAAAAGTGGAAGGCCAGCAGTTTTCACCACTGGCTTGATGCTACCGCAAAAGCATGAGCAGGAACACGATGATTTGTTGTAGCTGCTTGTAGCTGATGCGGATTTTTAGTGAAAGCTCAATCATGATAACTCCATGAGAGAGCGGTCTCACAGGCCTGCAAGAACCGCCGTTAATTTGGTGGCCTTGCTTTGGTGGTTACGAAGAGCTGTCGGCTGTGGGCGGACAGATTCTTAGCCACCTAACGGCGCGGTTGCCACCGCGCCGGGGATTGCTAAACGGTCGAGGATGTAGTCCTCGGCGGTTCGGCTCCCAATATTTAAGCCACACGAAACACTGTGTGGTCAATGTCTAACCCGTAGATGGCAACCAGGCAATAACCACCTGACGCATCCACTACAAAAACAGCAACCGATGTGCTAACGCATAGTCTGAATCTGTATTTAGCATCAAGACGCATGGTAATTAATAGCAGACCGCCGAGGCCAATGCCGCCGAACGATACGGGATATTAGTTTCCATGCCGTGTTGGTGTTAAATGATTGGCGCGAAAATCGCCATTTAAGTTCGAAAACTGCAGGTTTAACCCCTGCACACCGACTTCACACAACCCGCTTCGGCGGGTTTTTGCATTTAAAGGAGCATAAAAATGGCAACAGCTGAATTGACCAAGGCAACCATAGTTGAGGGCAAGGTGCTCAAGTTCACATGGCCATTGACCAGCGCAAACCCTGCTGGTGCGCCAATCCCTGCCATGTTTGCCGAATACTCGGATCGCACCGTGTATTTCACTGGCACATGGGGTGCTGCAACAGCAGCATGGGAAGGTGGTGACGGCACAACTTATCTGGCGTGCGCTGATGCACAGGGTACAGCAATCACCCGGACTTCCGATTCCGGCATGGAGCGCGTGGTCGAATCCCCTGAATTTTCCCGACCACGGCTGACAACTGTTGGCACAAATGCCGCTATCACCGCAACCTGCATTGCGAGGAAGGCATGAGCGAAAACGCAGCTGATGTAATGAAACGCGAGAACCGCCGCTTTTCTGTGATCAATGAAGTGGCAAAAGCCCTGGATGAAATCGCCGCCATGGAAGTTGACGCGCGTAAACAGGCTGAACTGATCATTGCAGAGGCTGAATCAAAGGCTGCGCAGATCGTGGCGGATGCATTGAACGAAGCCAAGGTTATGACGGATGAGGTGAAGGCGCGTCTTGATGCGCTTGATGCGCACCCGGCTCAAGTTATTGCGCCCGGCGAATTGATCATTGAATAGCAAGGACACTATGAGCGAAGCCACTAATACCGACGACAGCAAAGAAAGAAGGCTGTCAGCGTTAAGCTCTGCTTTGCGCGACTTGCGCGAGGAAGCAATCAAAGGCCGCGCTGACTCCGGTATTGAGCAAATCTGGCGTGAAGACGAAGAGCATTACGAGGGGATCGATGACTCTAATCGGGAAGAAAAGCAGATAAAGCCACGGTCTTCCGATGGTCGCGTAACGACTGAACGCAAGGCGAAGAAGTCCACTCGCTCGAATGTTTTTGTCAATATCACCAGTCGCTACGTGAATGCAGCTGCGGCGCATGTGGCAGATAAGCTATTGCCGAGTGATGATAGTAATTTTGGAATTCGTCCAACACCTAAACCGGACCTTATTTCAAAATCAGAAGATACAACGCCGGCAGAGGATGAGGCCGGGCTGGCAATTACTGAACCGGTAACTGACGAGAATGGCGAGCCGCAGATGATGCCGCATATGGTGAATGGCCGCCCCATGATGGATGATGCAACTGGACAGCCAATCATGCAGCCAGCCGCAAAACAATTGACTGTTGGCGACTTGGCGAAAAAGGAAATGGATAAGGCCGCTAAAGCCGCAGAAAAAGCAAAAACGCAGATTGATGACTGGCTGCGCGAATGCGGGTCAAACGGGCAGAACCGCCAAGTAGTCCATGATTCCGCAAAGATTGGCACGGGCGTGCTGAAAGGCCCATTCCCTGAAATGGTGCGTAAGCGCGCAGTGATCAAGACACCAGAAGGCGTCAAGATGATCATCAAGGATGACATCGTGCCGAAGAATCGCCGCGTGAACGTGTGGAATCTGTACCCGGATCCTGCTTGCGGAGAAGACATTCACCGTGGCAAGTACATCTGGGAAGAGGACGAAATTAACTCACGCCTGCTGTCAGAGTTGAAAAATGACCCGAGTTATATTTCTCATGCAATCGACAAGATTCTGGAAGAAGGCCCAATCATAACAAGTACCGGCGTAAGCACGCGCGGACGGAATGGGAAAAAAGCAAACGAGACTTTCCAAATATGGTACTTCCATGGCTACGTGTCAAAAGCGGATCTCGAGGCTTGCGGGTATGAATTCAAAAAAGCGGAGCGCGAAGATGAGGACTTGGGCCTGATAAATGCAGATCAGGATACAGAAACCCAAGAATATGCCCAGGATGATTGCGACGAGAATCAGAATGACCAATACCCAATTATTGGGGTGATGGTCAACGACACTATTATCAAGGCTACGCTTTCCCCGTTTGACTCTGGCAGATTCCCGTATCAGGTAATGCGCTGGCAATACAAGCCCGGCACATGGACCGGTACCGGAGTTTCCAGGCAAATGCGTACCAGTCAAGAAGGCGTGAATGCTGGTACACGCATGATGCACGACAACGCTGGTGTATCTGGCGCACCTATCCTGATCATCGACCGCAAGAAGATTGTCCCGGCGGATGGGGTTTGGACGGTTGGGCCTCACAAGGTTTACTACACATCCGATGATTATGACGGCGGCAATATCCGCGACGCCATAACCTGGATCATTACCCCGTCAATGCAGAATGAAATGATGAATATCATCCAATTCTGGATGAAGGCGGCCGAAGAAGAAACCGGCCTGCCAATGATCTTGCAAGGCAATGTCCCGCAAGGAAATCAAACGCGCGGCGGGATTCAGATTCAGCACAACAACGGTACATCAATGTTGCGCCGGGTGACCAATATCTATGATGACGATGTGACCAAGCACAATATCAGCGGATTTTACGAATACCTGCTGATTCACGGCGAAGACGATTCGATGAAGGAGGATTTCACAATTGATGCGCGCGGATCATCCGTGTTGATTGAACGTGATGCACAGTCGCAGATGCTGATGCAAATGCTTGGGATGTCGTTGAACCCTGCGTATGGCGCAGACCCTGAGTTGGTCTATAAGGAATTCTTGCTGTCTCAGCGCTTTGATGCCGAGAAAGTACTGCTGAGTGAAGAGAAGAAAGCAGAAATGGCCAAGCGCCAGCCTCCGGCAGACGCGCGCATTCAAGTGGCACAGATCAAATCTGAAGATACGAAGAACGAAGTCCAAGCCAGATTGACACTGGAAGACCAGCACCACCAGATTGACACCGCGCTGAAACAATGGGAAAAGAACATTGATATTCAGATTGCCAACTTGCAGGCCGGCACGAATAAGGAAATGAGTGCCGACCAGATTAAAGCTTCGCTTGCCGAATCTGCAATGAAGTTACGCGCGCAGATCGCCTTATCAATGGGCAAAAATCAGGCGAAGCAAGTGGCAGAGCCAAGTTTCGAGCCGCCCGGCAGGGCTGAGAATGGACAGGCGTTTCAGCAATGAGCGAAATATTGACGCCGCAAGAATTGAATGATCCGGTATGGCAAAAGCTGGAAGCCAGATACACAGCGCGCCTGGATACGCTCAGAAAACAAAACGACAACAGCGGTCTTGGCGAAGTAGAAACAGCCAGGCTGCGCGGACGAATTGAAGAGGTAAAAAAATTGCTCTCAATCGGGACTCCAAACCCGATTCAAGAGGATGAAGCTTGAGAATTACCGGGCGCTAATAACCCCCACTGTTTTGCAGTGAACCACGGAAACGTCGCTCACTGAATGTTACCCGCCTAGTGCGGGTTTTTTGTTTTGGAGAACCTGATGGACATTGGAACCGAAGTAATCGCAAGCGATGCAATCAAACCTGACGATACGACTTCTGCAATTCAGAAAGGCTATGACGCTATAGCCAACCCTGAAAAGGCACATGAAGAAGTGGTTGCGACGGTTGAAGTTGTTACTGAAAAAGTAGATGAGCCGACCGAAGTTATTCCGCCGGAGCCCTCTTTGGATGAGCAAGTAAAAGGATTGCAAGCGCAGCTGGCGCGGATTTCAGAACTGGAAAAGCAAATCGAGAAGCGTGCCCGTGATGATGGCGGACGCTACGGCGCTTTGAAGCAGACGCTTGAGCAATTACAGCAGAAAGTTGCGGCATCACCTGCACCTAGTGATGCAGCGGCCAACGCAGCGGATGTGGACGAGATGATGAAGGAGGTGATGGAGGAATTTCCTGAACTTGCGCCATCACTCAGAAGCGCCTTTTCAAAGATGCTGTCCAGCAAAAGCGGCGCAATCGATCCCGATAGCGTTGGCAAGCTGGTGGCCGAGCAGATCAAGGTCGAGCGCAAGAAGGAGTTTGATTCTGCGTTGCAGACCGTGATTGATAAACATAGTGACTTTTACACGATGCGGGAAACGCCAGAGTTCGGGGCGTGGAAACAATCCCTGCCGGCGCGTGAAAGATCGATGTTTATCCGCTCGGAAGATCCTGTCTACGTTTCCGAAATGCTGGATGAGTTCAAGGCGTGGCGCGACAAAGAAGCACTCAAAGCCGTCAAGCCACCAGAGCCACCAGCCAAACCAGTCCCTCAAAAAAGCAATGCGAGACTCGCAGCAGCTATTGCACCAACCAGCGGAACCAAGACGCCATCCGGTGAATTGAGTTCAAAAGAAGCAATGCTTGCCGGTTACGAAAGAGTTGCTGGCAAGCGACGATAAACTTTAAGGAGAAATACAAATGACTATCCAAGCATACAGCCTGTCACCAGGTCGTGTTAATGAAATTTTGGGCGAAACTCTTGCTTATGCGGAACCGACTATGGTTCTGGCATTGGGCTGTGAGATGAAGCAGATCCCCAAAAACAAGGGCGACAATATCAGCTATCGTCGCATTATCCCAACTGGCGGTGCAACCACAAACGCCAATACCATCAACCGCTGGTCTGTGACTGCGGTAGCACATCTGCTGCAAGAAGGTGTAACGCCAGCAGCTGAAACGCTGACTGACCAGTATGTGAACGTGCAGCTGAATCAGTACGGCGCAATCTACGGCTGGACAAACAAGACCGCAGACCTGCACGAAGATGACATCCCAAAGGACATGAGCCGCATCATGGGCAAGCGTATGGGTCTGGTGCAGGAAATGATTCGCTACGGCGCGATGAAGGCATGCACCAACGTGTTCTACTCTGGCGGTACTTCTCGCGCTACGGTAGTTTCTGCAATCAGCCTGAACGTGTTGCGTCGTGCCGCTCGCGGCCTGATGGCAAACCATGCTGAGAAGAAGAGCCGCGTCATTCGTCCCGGTCCTTTGTATGACACTTCGGCAATTGAAGAGGCATTCCTGGTGATGGTGCATACCGATGCGGCCGCTGATGTACGCGAGTTGCCCGGCTTTGTACCCACTGCGAAATATGCCGGTGTCAGCCCTTTGAGCCCAAAGGAAATCGGTTCGTGCGAAGAGTTCCGCTTTGTTCTCAGCCCTGAATTGGCAGCTTATGCTGATGCTGGCGGTGCCAATGCAGCTTTGTACGCCACAACCGCAGCCGCGACAGCGATTGACGTTTACCCGTTCATCGTGTGCGGCGAAGAGGCTGTGTATGACATCGCCCTGAAAGGTGAGGATTCGTTCGACATGAACGTGATTCCTCATACCACAAAAGACAAGAACGACATTCTTGGTCAGCGTGGCTACTGTGGCGCTTCCTTCTGGTCCGCTGCCTTGGTGGTGAACAATGGCCGCATGGCGGTTATAGAGGCGGGAGTAGCCTCGTTAGCATAAAATTAATTAAAACAGACACTTAGCATATTTTAATATGTAACGCCAATATTGGTGTTACAGTGTTCTTCATTACAGGAGAACATTATGTCGAAAGTCGAAAAAGTTTGCGTAACATGTGGGAAGTCTTTTAGTGTTTGGCCTAATCGTGCTGATAGCGCGAAGACTTGTTCGCAGCCGTGCCGTGGGAAACTTATTGCGGAGCGTTATGAAAACGCAAGAGTAAAAAAGATTTGCCCTGCTTGTGGAGTTGATTTTTTGGTTCCACATGGGAAAATCGGGGTGATATGTTGCTCAGTGGAATGCTCGTTAAAAGTGCGCAAGCATAATCCGCCTAAAGGAGCAGATCACTACATGTGGAAGGGTGGTAGAACATACCATGCAGAGGGTTATTTATACGTTACTGTAGAAGATAATCATCCCTTTCAGTCCCATGGCAAATACATTTTTGAGCATCGTTTAGTAATGGAAATATGGATGAAAGATGTTGATCCTACCCATCATTTTTTGGTGGAGCATAATGGATCAATGTATTTAAATCCTGATATTGTTGTACATCACATTAATGAAAATCGGAGAGATAACCGGATCACAAATCTCCTTGCATGTACTGAGGCGGCGCACCGTTCAATTCATAACGGGCAGCCGCCAATGCAGGGCGAGGTGTGGCCGGACATCAAAGGTATGGCTCCGTTTACATCGTATAAGACATCATGCGTATGTGGGGTATGCGGCAAGGAATTCCAAAAAAAACGAAGTGATGTAAAAAGAGGTAGCGGAAAGTTTTGTTCAAGACTTTGTTACAACAATCGACCACGACAATTATTTTACGTAGTAGCTGTTTAAATTAATTCGCAAAACAACATCAAAAACAACCCGCTTCGGCGGGTTTTACTTTTTAAGGAGAATCAAAATGGAACAACAAGCATTTGCACCAGTCGTGTTTAATCACGTCAGCGCGGCATTCGTTCTGGGTACAACCAGCACTTATACCACTACTGTAACAACCGAGTGCTCATTCAAGGGGCGCTTCGGCACCACTTTGGCAGCACAAACCAACACCGCATCACCCACAACTGACGGCGTAACTGGGGCGGCTTTCCCTGCGCTTGCCGCCAACCAGGCAACGGTGCTGGTATGGGGCGTAACAGAAGCTGGCGCAATCAAATTGTGTCAGGGTTCAATTGTGGACACAGACACCGGCGTGACGACCACTGCCGGCGCTTTCCGTCTGGCCCCACAGTTCCCGACCCTGCCAGACACCATCTGCCCGATTGCCTATGGTCTAGTGCGTACTTCCCCTACTGGTAGCGCATTCACTGCTGGCACAACCAGCTGGACAGCTTCTGGTATCACTGCATCGACATTCAAGAATATTTCTTGTTTGCCCGATCGTCCATCGACTACTTAATACAGTAGTGCAGCTGTAACTTTTGACCGCCTTCGGGCGGTTTTTTATTTAGGAGACTGCAATGCCAAGAGTATACAAACCACGAAAAATGGTCGAATCACAGGAGCAAAAAGTCGGACAAGACGGCGTTCGAGAAATTCAAGCAGATGGCGAACTGAACAAGGCGAAATCTGAAGCGGTAGACGGGCATCATCTGATCGAGCCGGTAGGTATCGAAGCTACGAATCAGAAATGGCTGGATGAAATGGCCTTCATGAATGAGGAAGTGACTGTGCGTGTCCATCCATCAACTGATAAAAATGCCAATCCATTCCCGGAAGTATTCGTCAATGGCCGCGTGCAGCGCTTTGTACGCGGTGCGGAGCAAAAAGTGCGCCGTTGCTACGTTGAGGTGCTGGCACGCGCGAAGGGCACGACCTTTGATAACGTCAAGATGAAGGATACCGAAGGTGAGGATAAATATGTTTATCCAACTCACACCGCAGAAGTGTACCCATTTGTTGTGATTGGTGACACACCAAAAGGTGAGGCGTGGCTGAAGCGGGTGCTTGCCCAGGCGTAACAAGCAGTAAACGGGTGCCATCTATTCCGGTTGGTGCTTTTAACTCAAAGCGGAAACGCACATTAAAGGAGATTCATCATGTTAGGACGTCCATTCACTGGTATTTTTGTTTCACGTTTGGCACAAATCAAGGCACTCGCGCAGCTGGATATTCTGGGCTTCATCACTTCGCCCATCGTCACACTGACTGCGGCATCGACACTGGTACGCGAAAAGCATGCCGGCCGCACGATGTCATTGCAATTGCTGGCTGGTTTTGCCACCACTCTTCCAAAGTCAACCGGTTCCGGCGACAAGTACAAGTTTGTGATCGGCCTGGTCAATACATCCGGCTCGTACATCGTCAAGGTCGGAAATGCAACTGACGTTATTCAGGGAACGGTACATACCACTTCTGACGGAGCCGCCGCAGTGCTTGGCTACAACACTGCCGCAAGTTCTGACACGGTAACGCTGAACGGTACTACAACCGGCGGCCTGACAATCGGTGACTGGTTCGAAGTAACCGACCTGAAATCTGGTGTGTATGCATTTACCGGCGTGACAAGTTCATCCGGCATAGAAGCCACGCCTTTCTCCGCAACCGTTTCATAAACCGTTTCATAAATTGTTTTATATGGCTTTTCAGAAGAGAGCCATGTCAAGTAATTTTAAAGGGAAAAAATGTCAACCTACCTCGAACTGGTAAATCTACTGAAGGACGAAAGCGGAAGCGGGACGGCAGACCTGACTACGGCTATCAGCCAGACTGGGGAGGGAAGGCGGCTGGCCAACTGGATTAATGCGGCCTGGATGGATATTCAGGGAAAGCACCAAGACTGGGGTTGGAAGCGCACGTCATTGGCTGGATTTGCGACCATCAACGGGCAAGCGACATACACCCCGGCAGAGGCCGGCGCCACAAACTTCGGCATGTGGGCGCGTGATTCATTCCGCAATTATTTGACAGCTACTGGAACTGACGCCGAAGTCGAAATGGAATATATCGACTATGAGGCATGGCGCAACCATTATCAGCTTGGTTCAAACCGCACCTCATACTCACAGCCCTACGATATTACGATCACCCCGGCAAAGTCTTTGGGACTGGGCCCTGTACCGCTGGTGGGCTACACCGTGACCGGCGACTATTTCACCTGCCCTACAGAAATGACGGCAGACGCTGATATCCCGTCGCTGCCCGTGCATTACCACATGGCCATTGTGTACCGGGCACTGATGTTCTATGCAGCGAACGAGGCGGCAAGCGAGGTATATAGCCACGGCAAAACAGAGTTTAACCGCCTGATGACGCGCATTGAAAACGACTACCTGCCTGAAGTTACGCTGGCTAGGCCGTTATGCTGAACCTGCCCAACGTACCGGTTAAAACCGACTACTTCGCCTTGGGCGGCGGGCTTGATCTGGAGACCCCGCCTATCGTGATGAAGCCCGGTGTGCTTCGGGAAGGCCTGAACGTTGAATGCTCGGTCAACGGCGGCTATGACCGGAGCGGCGGATATGAATGCTTTGATGGACGTACCGCGCCGACTGCTGCAGTGTTTGAACAACTCCCTGCCACGATCACCGGCAGCTGGGCATGGGGGAATACGGTCACCGGCGTGACCTCTGGCGAGACAGCTACCATTGTTTCATCAAACGCCACCGGCTTTATCATCACGCAATCGAGTGGTGCTTTCACGTCGGGCGAGAATTTGCAGATAGCAGCCGCCACTGTAGCCGTGTGTACCGCGACGAATTACACCGGTGGTAACGCAACTGCCTTGCTGGGTGCGCAGTACCAAAACCTGTCTGCTGACGTGTACCGCGCGCTGATCACCGCGATACCGGGTAGCGGCAATGTGCTGGGCGTGTGGATGCTGGGTGATGTTCTTTACGGCTTCCGCAATAATGCCGGTGGCACGGCCTGCGATATCTACAAAAGCTCGGCGGCTGGCTGGGTGCAAGTGACGCTTTACAACGAAATCACCTTTACTGCTGGTGCCGTAGCGATACCGGCTGAGGGTGCAACGCTCACCCAGGGGGCAGTCACCGCAACCTTAAAGCGCGTTGTACTGACCACCGGAACCGGTACTTTCGCCAGCGGCAATGCGGCGGGACGTTTCATTATCACCAACCCTGCCGGTGGAACAGGCCACTTTGTTGCAGGCGCGGCAACGCTGACGGGCGGCGTGACATGCACCTTATCCGGTGCCGAAACTGCAATCACCCTCGCTATTGGTGGCCGCTACGAATTCGCAAACAGCAACTTCGGCGGCGCTACTGGCTCGGTGAGGATGTACGGCTGTTCCGGCGTAAACCGGGCGTTTGAATTCGACGGCACCGTGTACGTACCTATCACAACCGGCATGGCCGCGGATTACCCGCTACACCTGTGGATACACAAGAAGCACTTGTTCCTGTCCTTCGGCAGCTCGGTACAACATAGCGGCACCACCTATCCGTACCTGTGGGCCCCCGTTTACGGCGCCGGTGAAATCTCAATGGGTGAAACCGTTTCGGCATTTGACAGCCAGATCGGTACAGCACAAGGCGGTGCGCTGCTGATCTTCACCCGCAACTCGGCCAAGATGCTGTATGGCAATTCGTCGCTGGACTGGCAGCTGGTTGAGGTGCAGGAAGAAGCTGGGGCGATACCCTACACCATTCAGCACTTGAGCCAGACCACCGTACTCGATGACCGCGGCCTGACCCAGTTCGGACAGTCTCAGGCATACGGTAACTTTGAGTCTGCGACCATCAGCAAGAATATCCGGCGCTGGATGATTCAGCAGAAATCAAAAGCCGTAGCCTCGATGATCTGCCGCGAAAAGAACCAGTACCGGCTATTTTTCTCTGATGGCTATGCCCTGTACGTGACCTTCCAAGGCAATAAGCTGATGGGCATGGTGCCCCAACTTTTCCCGTCACCAGCAACCTGCTGCTGTTCGCAGGAATGGTCTACCGGATCTGAGCGCATGTTCTTCGGTGATGCCAACGGCTATGTTTACGAACTGGATTCCGGTACTAGCTTTGACGGTGAAAATATCGCGTGGTACGCAAACCTTTCGTACAGCAACAAAAAATCACCCGGTACATTGAAGCGCTGGCGCTCTGCTTTACCTGAAGTGGCTGGAACCAGCTACGCGGAATTCACCTTCGGCTATTCGCTGGACTACGGCACCACGCTAAAACTGCAGCCGGATACCTTGTCTGGCATTTTGTCACTGAGCGGGGTAGGTGTCTGGGACGAATTTATCTGGGATGAATTCACTTGGGACGGCGTAACCCTTGCACCTGGTCGCTTCTCAATCGGCGGCACCTCTGAAAACGTATCGCTGATGTTTAGCGGTAACTCTGACTATATCGAACCCTTTTCAATTACAGGCGTGGTGATGCAATTCACCCCACGCAGGAGAACTCGTTAATGACGGACTTCAAGGGAAGCGAAGAGCTAAGAGCAAAAAATAGGAAAGCAGCTGCAAAATATAGATTGCTCAATTTGGAGGTATGTAGAAAAGCTAATAGAGAATATGCCGCTTTAACTAGGGGGCATCGTTTTAAAACTCACAAAGAGTGGGTTAATAAAAATAAAGAATATGTAGCGGAATACGCCCGTGAATGGAGGAAAAAATCTATTGTAGTTCGAAGCAGAATTGGAGATGCACGGACAGGTAATGCAATGCCATTATGGGCAAATAAATTCATTATTAAAGAAATTTATGCATTGGCTAAATTACGCACAAAATTAACAGGAAATAAATGGGAAGTGGATCATGTTATTCCGATTAATGGACGTACGGTGTGCGGCCTTCATGTGGAAAATAATTTACAAGTAATCCCTATGTTTATAAATAGATCGAAAGGGAATAAATATGCCCACTGACTTTTACGTAAAAACCGGCACCCCGGCCTCACACGCGGCAGGATCGTCCGCCTCAATGCGCGCCGAATTCACCGCGATTGAAACCGCCATGGCAAAGCTGGCAGGGTATACCGGCAACGGCAGCAAGTTCCTGCGCGTGAATGCAGCCGGTACGGCGTATGAAGCGTTGAGCGTGGCGGATGCGCTGGCGGCGCTGGCACCAAGTTCTGCTGCGCTGGCTACGGCATTGACCGATACCACCGGAACAGGTGTATTTGTGCGCACGCAAGCGCCGACATTGACCAGCGCGGTACTTGTTACGCCCGCCTTGGGAACACCGGCTTCCGGCGTGCTGACAAACTGTACCGGCACGGCGGCAGGGTTGACGGCTGGGAATGTAACCACCAACGCGAACCTAACCGGTGGCGTAACCTCGGTAGGTAATGCGGCGACAGTGGTAACAAACGCGAATCTGACCGGGCATATCACATCAGTAGGGAATGCGGCCGTACTCGGTTCATTTTCACTCGCACAGCTCAATACCGCGGTTAATGATGCAGACGTGCTTTCATCTGGCGGCGCACTTGGAACACCATCCTCCGGCAATCTAGCAAATTGTACCTTCCCGACTCTTAATCAGAATACAACAGGCAGCTCGGCTTCTTGCACAGGGAACACTGCTACAGCTACCACAGCCACCACAGCTACCAACACAGGCGGGAAAACAACAATTGCATCTGCAACCACGCCAGATATTTTTGCCACTTCAGTTGGGACTATAATTGACTATACAGGCACAGCAACCTGTACTGGTTTTGTAGCAGCTCCACAAGCCGGGGCGACCAAGCGGTTGATCTGCGCTGGAGCATGCCTATTTACTGCTGGTGCAAACCTGTTAATTGAAGGAATAACAAGTGGTACTACCATTACTCTCGCAGCGAATGCTATTGTAGATGTAACAGCAATTACTACTACACAGTTCAAAATGACCTATAGCGTGTCTGGATCATTTACTGCTACTGGAACAGGGTTCACAGTGAACCCAACTACTACGGCTCTTTACAAGGTTGAAAATGGGAAAGTTGATTTACATTTTCAACCGCTGGTATTTACAGGCACATCGAATGCAACAACCTTTACAATTACTGGGCTTCCAGCAGTTGTTCAGCCTGTTGGTGGGTCATCAAAAATCTTACCAGTTATGAACGGCCTGAATAACAGCGCTAATGTTTATGTACTTGCCCATTTGACTGGTGGGTCTGGGACTATAGAACTATCTAATGGAATAAACAATGGAAGCCCCGTGGCATGGACTGCCTCAGGTACAAAAGTGTTTTGTACGTCTGATCTGTCTTACCTTGTTATGGCAACATAATTAAAATTCAATCTTAATTCCAAGCCTGGCATTATTGGCTACGGCCAAACCCGTGAAAGTGATTGTGAAGTATTGCCAATACTTTCGATACTCAGGGGTGAGCGCCATAGAAATCAGCGGATGCATAATTGTTGTTGATGCAAAGAACCAGTTAACTTCACTCTCGGATGGGTGTGAGGTTGAAAAAAATGGATTAGATTCCCCGTACTCATGTGGATGTTTTGCAATATAAGTAGTCTGTCTCCAGTCAATAAAATTTAACGCAAGGAATGCGTACTCCCTGTTTGTATCGGCATCAGTCCACTTGTAATATTCTCGAAAATTAAATTCATTGACGGATTCAATTTCTGGTAATGAATTTTTATCGGCCAGATGTTGAGAATAAACAGATGCATTTTCAGTTGATTGATCAGCAAAAGCTGATGAGCAAAGAAACAGTAAGGTGAATAATAATTTTTTCATGATGTTGTCCTTAATCGACGTTATAGGATTTTGCGGCTCTCAGATGGATTAAGCACCCTTAAGTTACCCGCCCGCCGGCGACCGCACAAACATAATGCGCCCGGAAGTATCAAAAGTAAAGCAACCAGCCGCCCCGAGCGGCTTTTTTATTGTCCAAAAATCAAGAAAGGTAGTCCATGCCAATCAATCCCGCCACAGGTATCGACGATCCATTTTATGCGCCACCCTCTACGCCCGGCGCGACAACGACCGGAGCGACCGGGTTAATCGACGCGCCCGCGACCACCACCACCCCCGCCACCCCCGCCCCCACCTCTACCACCCCCAACACCCCCGTATACGGCGCACCCACCACACAGGGCTGGAACGTAACCGACCAGCAGACAGTAGAGGGCAGGGTAAAAGGCTTGATCGATGCAAATTCCCCCTTGATGCAGCAGGCCGCAACCACCGGCTTACAGCAGGCCAACGCACGCGGCCTTGCCAATAGCAGCATGGCGGTAGGCGCTTCACAGGCTGAAGTGCTGAAAGCTGCCGTACCGATTGCCACCGCCGACGCAAATATTCAGGCCAATGCCGCGCAGTTCAACGCAATCGACCCGAACAAGCAGCTGCAGATCAACTCCAGCGAAAAGGTCGCCAAGATGAACATTGACGCCGACCTGAACAAGTGGACGGCTGACATGGCCTTGCGGAAAGATTTATCCGCAGCCGAGATTGCCGCGCGCAAAGACCAGCTGGTGACAGAGATTGCCAGCCGTGAGGGCATTTCGACCGCAGACCGCGTAGCTTTATCCAGCCGCCTTGATACTGAACTCGCTTCGCGTGAGCGTATCGCAACGCTGGAGAACGACACACGGGTACAGTTGGCCGGAAAAGACAACGAGTACAAGCTACTCATTTCCAACAACCAAGGCGCGGCTTCGCTTTACGACACGTACCAGAAAGCGATCAACGCCATCAACACCAGTGAGCTTGATGCCGCCAATAAGCAGAAAGCACTGGATGACCAGTTCGCCATATTGCAGGCTGGCATGGGTATGTACCGTGACGTGGAGAGCTTGAATCTGGATGGGATTATCGGCACGGTTGACGGCGGCGTACAAGGTGGCGATGGATGGTTGCCGCCTGAGCCTGGCGGAACACTACCGGGCGCACCCGTTGGGCCCGGAGCTAATCCGGGCGGTGGTACAGATGCTATCGCAGCGTCAGAATTGGCAAGCAGACAGTCGGCATGGGATACCGCTATAGCAAACCTCGGCCCGGCTCCGGTATGGGATGACACCGCGAACTATGAACCTAACCTTGCCGCGTGGAATGAAAAGGTAGCCGCCCTCGGCCCCCGCCCAACATGAACATTTCCGCCACAACGGATATCGACTTCATCACCCAGTGCATTCTCGCCAATTACGACTGGCTGACGGATGACGGCGACACAGATCCTGATATGTACTTCCCGCCGATGGGGGAGAACATCACATGGGTGCAGGTAGGTGAGTTCGGCGTGTTCCTGCTTGAGCGCAGGAGCCACATTATGTTTGAGTGCCACACCGCCCTGTTACCGGCTGCACGCGGTAAGGCAGTGGATATCGGCAAGCAGGCTTTGAAGTGGGCCTTCGAGAACACCCCGGCGCTGCGCATTATCACCGCCGTACCCGAAACAAATCCGCTGGCTTTACGCATGGCACTGAAGTCAGGCTTCATTCAATACGGCATCAATACAGGCAGCTTCTGCAAACGCGGCAAGCTGTACTCACAATTTTTACTTGGCATCAATAAAGGAGATTAACTATGCCCGCTATTTTGGTCGTTGCAGGCGCTTACGCTGGAGCAGGCGCAACAGGGTGGGCGCTTTTTGCCGCAGGCACAATGGTAGTCAGCGGCCTGATGGCGCGAAAAGCAGAGATTGACGGCAACAAGGACGCTGCTGCTGGCTGGATGGCAGTGGGTGCGGTTGCCGGGCTGGGGGCCGCGTATGCATCTTCTGCCACTTCAACGGCGGCTACAGCAGGGGCTGATGCCGGTGCTTCCGCTGGCGCGAATGCCGGTATCCCGGCAACCCAGGGTGAAATGCTTGCCAGTCAAACAGCCGGCATTGAGGGAGCGCAAGGAACAATGACCGCTGCGCAAAATGCCGCCCCTGCCACGTTTGAATCAGAATGGATGGCTGCCAGAACCGCAGAGCGTGCAGAAATGGCGCGTATCGCCAGCAACAACCTGAAGGTACAGGCCGTAACTGGCTTGGCTACTGCCGGCGTGTCATGGCAGGCTGGCGAAGAGCAGGCAAAAATCAAGCGCGAACAGGTTGCCGAAGAGCGCCGCCTGACTGACCAGAAATACGCGAATACCAATAACCTCGTTGATCTTAAAGTGCAGACCCCGACCAACTTGCCGAACCTGATGGGATCGGCACACAGACAGGGCTTGATCAACGCGACTGCCACCACCGTCAAATAAGGGACATCATGAAACCAGAACAAAAACCAAAGGGTGATTTTATCGCCCAGGGCGAAGAACAAATCCAGGCCATTTATGAATCCGTACCCGAGAAAGACCGGGCAACGGTTGAGCGTGTCGTGCAGGCTGGCGGCAAGCTGATGTTCAGCGAACAGACGCATAAGTACATGCTGGAAATTGTGGACGCTGACGGCGATATGGCGGGTAAGCTGGGTGTTGGAATTGTGCAGTTAATGATGTTATTGCACCAGCAAACAAAGGGTAAAATACCGCTCAATGCATGGACTCCGGCAGCCAGTATTTTGCTGGTAAACGCGATGGAGTTTGTCGAAAAAACGGACGGCGGAATGGACATGGAACTGTACGGGCAGGCACTGAAAATCATGATTTTATCCCTGACGAAAAAGGTTAAGGAAATCACCGGGCAGACCGACAAACAGGCAGAGCCAGCACAGCCAGCAGCACAACCAAGCCAGCCAGTAGGCGGCTTAATGAGCGCCCCAGCGCAAGGAGTGTAATCATGCCAGGATTGATGGAGTCACTTTTTGCAGGCGGCATGCAAGGTTTCAGTAATGCAACCCAGCAGAACAACGCGGTCGAGATTGCTTCGATCAAGCGCGACACGGATTTTACGATTCGTGAGCTGATGGATGCGCGGGTTGCGGAACGTGCGGCCGCTGTAGACCAGAACAAATACGCCCGCGACCGTGCGGACGTAAAGGCTGATTATGATCTCAAAAGAACCGATACCAAAGCTGACGCAGAGACCAAGCATAAATATGACATGGAGCTGATGGATAAGCGCAATGAACCCTATAAGTCTGGTGCGCGCGGCGGGTCAAGAGGTGGGGCACGTAGCGTGGACTTTGACCGCTGGAAGCAGGATAACCCGGATGGCACTTGGGAAGAGTTTCAGCGCCTGAATGTGGAAATAAAATCCAACAAAGAAAAAATGATTGCCGATACGACAACCAAAATTCTGGATTCTGCAAAGAAGAATTTTGAAGATAAAACAATCGAGCAGGCGCGCAAAGAAGCCGAGGAAATTGTAAGCGGTGTCAAGCAATCAGCGACAGCGCCAGCAAAGCCATTCAACCTGAAAGACTTCCAGAAATAAAGGATAAAAATGCTTGATCTTGAAGCTGCGCGTAAGGCCGGGTATGGCGACGATGTTATTGCAAGAGCATTGGCGGAAGAGCAGGGAGTTGATTTTGATGCCGCGCTGAAGGCTGGTTATTCACCATCGGACATGCTGCCATCGCTGATGGATGGCGCGCAGGAGAAAGGCTTTTTTGCAAAAGCCGGTGATTTTATCAGTGGCGCTTTAGCTGACGAGCCGAGCATTGCCGACCAGGCAGAGGCTTATTCCGCAAAATCACAGGAGCGCGCCGGGAAACTTGCGCCGCTCAGTGAGGCTGGTTATAACAAGATCGCCAGCGGCGCGGTAGAGTCGCCGCAGGATGGCGGGGTAGTCGCGCGCGCTACCGAAAGCACTGACGAAGGCAAGCAGGCAGAACTGAGCGCGGTTGATGATGTCTTTGCGCGCGCCCAGGCAGAGAAGAAAGCCGAACAGGATTCCTTCAGAGAATTCAACCGTGAGAATCCAAATGTTGCAGCCTTTGGATCTGGTACCCGGTCGCTGGCAAGCAGTATTGCCGATATCCCGCAGCTATCAAACGACCTGATCAAGCAGGTTGCCATCGACCCATTCCGGCATTTGTTCGGCAAAGAGTCTCTGCCGCCTACCGCGCGCTTTCAGATTGCCAAAGACTTCGAGCAGGCCGGCAAGGACTATATGCCGGAGATTGCCAAAAAATCACTGTCTGAACTCAAGGGCTACAAGGATGTTGGCAGCTGGATAGCCGCGCAGGCTGCCATGCAATCGCCGCAGATTGTCGCGTCTACCGGTGCCGCGTTGATACCAAAGCTGCGTGCCGCCTATCTCAGCATAATGGGACTTTCTTCCGGCGCATCCAATTACCAGGAGAATCTTGAAAAAGGTGTAAACCAGAGCACCGCCATGAAAGGTGCGCTGACCAATGCCGCCTTTGAGGTTATTGGGGAATCGCTGCCGTTTGGCGTATTTGATTCTGTCGGCAAATACATCAGGAAGCTGCCGCCGCCTCAACGTGGCGCACTCATTGCCGATGCACTGAAAAAGACCATGCTCGTTGTTGGTGCCGGTGTTGCCCAGCAAGCATCCGAGGGTATTGGCGAGGGCGTGACACAGATCGGGCAGAACGCATCCGAGCGCTATGTAATTGGCGATAAGTCTGTCGGGTTGATGGATCGCGTACCTGAAGCCGTGGCCATCGGCGCAATCATGGGCACGCCGACCGCTGTTGCGCAGTCATACCGCACCGCGCTGAACCCCTCCGACATCCTCGACAAATCCAAAACAATATCAGAAAGCATCGACACTGCTGCGAGCATTCTGGACGAATCGCTGGATGTGCGCAGCGCCGGGCTGATGTCCGCCGAGCCCGTGCAGACTCAACCAATCCCCCCGCAGGACACAACTTTAACCCCCGTCAATACAATAGGAGAGGTGCAAAATGGGCCAACTATTACACCTGCCGCTGGAACCCTGGATACTGGAAGCCTTGCAGGGGAACGCGATAACCTTGACCGAATCGATGCAACTGAACTTCTGGGAGATGATGTTTTATCACCTGCCGGACAAGGAAGCACGGGAAGTGGAGATACCGGAGATATTTTGGGATCCACTGGACAGAATCAGCCTGTTTCAGATGGAGGGGACGCGACAGTAGCCTTTGCCGACCCGCACGAAGAGCGCGTAAGCCGCCATTTTGAGAAAGCCGATAAGGCCGGCATATCCCGCGAACACGCTGAAATTATGGCGCCGGAACAAGACCTGGACCATGTGACCGGCTTTTACCGTGGCGAAGAGAAGGGCCCAACCCTGAAAAGGGCGCAGGAATATGTTGAAAAAACCGGAGAGGCGGCGCATTATGTAGATGCAGATATCGCGAACTTGGGCGGGATAAACGCGCATTTCGAGAATAATGCCGATGTGGCCAACCAGTTTTACCGTGGCATGGCCAATATTTTCCGCGAAGAAATGGAAAAGGCCGGCAGCCGGGCGGTGATGATACGCCAGGGCGGCGACGAAATCAGCGCCGTGGTGATAGGCGGGAATAGCAAGTCTGTTGCAAAAGCCATGGCTGCAGTGCATAAGCGCACACAGGAATATGCTGCCGAGAACGGCTTGGGTGAAATACCCTACGGCAAGCGTAAGGATGATAAAACACCCTACGGTACTGGCATTTATATGGGTGCCGCCGAGATTAAGTCGGGCGAACCGCTGGACGATGCGTTCAAGAAAGCATCTGCCACGCTGAACAGATCGAAAGAGAAAGGATTAAAAAATGTCACATATAGCGAGGGTAACGCGCTTGGGCTTGGGGCACCTGATCGACAAGCCAGAGGAATTGAGCCAGGCAATAGAGAAGATAGGGCAGGAAGCGGAAGCGAGGGGGGAGCAGGCTCATCAGGAATGGGTCAAAAACAACCCGGAATGGCTGCGCAAGAGGGAAGCATACCTCAAGGAGTTGGAGAAAAAACAAGCGCAGCAGTAATTCCTGTATCAAAGAAACGTAGCAAAAAGGCAAACACCCTACTGACCGCCGTGCGTGACATGGGCGGACTCAGCCTGAACACCAAGCGCGATGTAGCCGGTGAGAAAATGGCACCCGGTGGATACAACCAGCTTTTCCGCAGCGACGCCAAGAACACACTGGAAGGATTGGCCGGTAAGGGAGAGCTGGACGAATTCCTGCCCTATGAACTGCGCTTTGCGACCAATGATAAAGCTGGCTCAGAAGTGGCCGACATGCAGGATGCCGTTGAATGGATCAAGGACAGAATCCGCAGCGGTGAGCGCATCATCCCTTATGATGCCCAGATGGAACTTGACCAGCGCGAAATCGAGGCACAGGCCTTAATCGACGCAGTAGAAGAGGAATTAAGCTATGACGAAATCAACGCACAACTCCAACTCGCCACAGACGCGGAAAGAGAAGACGCTACAAACGCTCGCATCTTTAACGCCGGCAACGAGGAAAGCGGTGCTGGCAGCAGCGCTGGAACAGAAGCAGGAAAAGGCACGGGCACAGAAACTGATACCCAAGAGCAAGCGTTCCAGCTAAAAGGCGAAACCAACGCCGAAATAGCCGCCAAGGAAGCCCGCGCACAGGATGCCTCTATCGAGGACAAGGCCGCAGCGGATCGCGCAGCCGAAGTACCGTTTACCCTCTCCGCACAATCACAGGAAAAACCAGCCGGCGCACAGGCTGGAATGTTCACGCCTGATGGGCGCGCGACGGTAGCGGCGGAAGCGAAGCAATCAGAGCGTGTTGTTGATGTATTCGGCAATGGCAGCAAAATTCAATACTTTGACGACAGGCGCGGCACTTATATTGAAAGCCAGAAGTATCCATCTGGCAATATAAAATGGCGCGCAGGCGAGGTTGTTGACGGGATTGGGTATTGGCTTTCAGATAAAGAGTACCCAACAAAGGAGCAAGCAGAAGCATCAATCCGTTCACAGCGAGCATTAAACACACGCAAGGCAAACTATAATGCGAAGTATGGCGCTATTCCGAATACATGGAATGGCGAATCTCTGAATGCGGCGAAGATCATCATTGATGCTGGGGTGCATATTGATAGATTCTCAAGCTCGACACAAACAATCTCAAAGTATCTTTACACAGAGAATGGCGTAAAAGTCAGGCTTGCGGATCACGCATTGCCGATCAATTATGATGGCGCAGATGTTGATTACCGCTATGGCGGTGATATACAAGAACTTGCCAATGAAGTAATTGATGCCGAAAAGAAAGCCGCCACCGCTAACAGCCTCGAACTCGGTTCGAAAGCCCCAGATAAAACCGGGATGCAAGAGCGGCCAGCGGTGAGAGCCGATAAATCCGGGTCGCTGACGGAACCTGCACAGCCTGATGTCGCGGTAGGCGGCAAAAGCAATATACCCCAGCAGGACGAACAAGGCAAGCCCGAAGCAAAGCCAGTCTTCGCCTACCCCGCAGAACAAGCCGCCCTATCAGCCGAGAAGCGCCAGCGCGCGCAGGGCTTTGACGAAGGCAAGGTAGTACCTCACCCGACTGAGGCCGGTAAGTTCGCCGTTGTGCCGATGGATAGCGAAGTGCCGACCGCAAAAGCCAAAAAACTCGAAGTACTGAAAGCCCAGGCGCAGGGTTCGATTACCGGCGACCAAGGTGCTGCCCTGAAAGAACTGGCCGATGCCGGGGAGCATGCGGCGGTGGATGCGGTGCTGAAGCCTGCACCTGAACCGAAAGCAAGGAAAGAATCAAAGATTGAGCGTGAACGCCGCCAATCGCTTGAAGATCATTTCGCCATCGGCAATATCATCAAAAGCTCTTACTGGAGAGAGACTGACAAGGTTTTAGATTTCAAGTGGAATGATGGCAACTGGAGAGTTACGGTACAACAAGTCGAAAAGAATGACGATGGAGAATGGGTTGCAGCCGGAAGGGAACGTACTCACGCGACCAATCCAGATGCAAAAGACGTTATTGTTGATCGCGTAGCGCCTGCAAAGCCAGCGGAAGAGGCGCAGGCCGAGCAGCCCGCCAGCGCAGAAGCCGCGCCTGCAATAAAGACCAAGGAAACCGACAAAGGCACCGCGCTATTCAGCCGCGCCCAGTCGTACCCAGAACTCGCCGCCGCACTTGAAAAATACGAGGGCACCGGAGAACTTGCAACGGTGCAGGATCTGGCCAATGAAGTCGATGCGCTGATAGGCGAAGACTTGGCCCCAGAATCTTTACAGGCAGCTATCGAGACTTACCGCGATGAGCTTGCCTACAGTGACAGCCTTAAAGGCCGTGGTGATATGGATGCCGCTGACGAGGCATTTATTGATGCAATCCGCGGTGTGATTAATAGTGATGTAATGCAGAGTCTGGCTGGAAAAGTTCCCGGACAAACCGCAGCCTCCGTCAAACAAGCCACCCAATCCCTGCGCAATCGCTGGCTTGGTTTCCGTAACGTCAAGATCGTGCAATCGGTTGACGAGGTGCCGAATGAGATTTACCTGCGCGCGCTGCGTGCGCTGAAGCCGATCAACCATACCTCTGAAGGATTCTTCGACCCGAAGACCAACAGCGTTTACCTGATTGCGGACAATCTGGCCTCGCCCGAGCGCGCGGTATGGGTGGCAATTCATGAAGTAGTTGGCCACGGTGGTATCCGTATGCTGGACAGAAAACTGGCCGATACCCTGGACATAGCCGGCAAGAACAGCACCGTGCAGAAGCTTTCAAAAGCGATTGCGGTTGACCGCGGCGAGAAGTATAACGCGACGGAACACATCGATGAGGCCATTGCAGAACTGTCAGCGGCGCATGTGACCGGCCAATTTGACACCCTGCTCAAGCGCTACGGCGTGGAAGTGCCAACCGCTATGCGCGGTAATCTGCAGAGTGTTATTAAGCAGATCGTGGACGCATTGCGCGCCTTTGTCGCCCGGGTAATGGGTAAGAAACAGGCCGCCGAAGAGGTAAGCGACAAGGATATTCTTAATATTATAAAACAGATGCAGCGAGCTGTTACGGGTGAAGAACAGTTGGTGGAAGACTCCGGCATGGTGATGGCTTCTGCAAGCGGAAAGCGCAATCAGACCGATACCCCTGAGTTTAAGAAGTGGTTTGGTGAAAGCAAAGCAGTAGATGCAGATGGGAATCCGTTAGCTCTGTATAGAGGAACCGTGCTTGATGAGAATGTATTGCCGCCAAGGACTGGGGCCGCAATATTCGCCAGCCAAGACCAGGAATTCGCAAATGAGTTTTCGATGCGCGGGATGGGGAATAATCAAGATGACTATAATTCCGCAATGGAGGATGAAGGTTTAACGCCAAATGTCGCAAAAATATATATTCGCGCAGAACGTCCATTTGATTTTTCTTCTGCTTCTGATAGGGGCAGGCTTGTTAAGAGAGTTTTCTCCAGAACATCGACAGACCAACTTGAAAGCGGAGAAGAGGCGCTTGTGCTTGATGGAGAATTGACAGTGATAACAATTGATGTGCTTAATGAATCACTGATTGATCCAGAAGAAAATTGGACGATCATCGAGCATCCTGAAATTATTTCTGCGATCAAGTCTTTGGGGTATGACTCTTATAAAGTTCGAGAAAAAGGAATCGAAAATTGGGCGGTATTTGGTAGCAATCAAATCAAATCTGCCACCGGCAACATCGGCACCTTCGACTCAAGCAACCCAGATATTCGTTTCTCAAGCGGCAAGCTCGACCTGCAAGGCGGTGAAACCAGTAAAGCAGAATCGTTCAAGTCGCCAAGTGAAACAATGCTCGACAATGTGATTTACAAACTACAGGACAAGAACATCGACCTGAAGCGCGTAATCGAGGAAATCAAAGCAACTGGCAAGGTATTGGCAGACAAGTACAACACCTATCTGCAGGAAGAATTATTCCATGGCCGCGCCGCCAAGCGCACCCAAGACTTTGTAAATACAGAAATGAAGCCACTGCTGGAAGACATGCGCATGCGTGGCCTGACGATTGAGCAACTGGACGAGTACCTGCACGCACGCCATGCCAAGGAAGCCAATGCGCTGATTGCTGAGCGTGACCCAAACATGCCTGATGGCGGTTCCGGTATGACCGATGCGCAAGCGGATGCTTACATGGATGGTCTTTCTGATAGCGCAAAGACACGCCTTGCTGCGGTAGCCAAGCGGGTTGATTCAATCCTTGCCAAGACACGCGGCCTGTATTCATCCTATGGACTGGTATCAAAGAACGAGACGGATGCATGGGGAGAGATGTTCCAGCACTATGTACCTTTGATGCGTGAGGATCACGACGGCGGCATGGGTGTGGGACAAGGATTTTCGGTAAAGGGTAAAGAGGTCAAGCACCGTACCGGCTCGACTGCCAAGGTGGTGGATATTCTGGCCAACATCGCGCTGCAACGGGAGAAAGCAATCACACGGGGCGAGAAGAACCGCGTGGCGGTGTCGTTGGCTGGGCTGGTGAAACTGAATCCGAACCCAGACTTCTGGACTTTTGGCAAAGTGCCGACAGAGCGTGTGCTGAACGAAACGACCGGCCTGGTAGAAGAGCGTATCGATCCGATGTTCAAGAGCAGGCCGAATGCGATTATCGCCAAGATTAGCGATGGCAAAGGTAATGTGGTCGAGCGTGCGGTGATTTTCAACGAGAGCAACGACCGTGCGATGCGTATGGCTGAGTCGCTGAAGAACCTTGATGCGGCGCAGATGGCAGGATTGTGGGGTGTAATGGCACACGTCACGCGCTACTTTGCCTCGGTGAACACCCAGTACAACCCGGTGTTTGGCATTACCAACATCGTGCGGGACGTGCAGGGCATGGCGCTGAATCTCGACAATACCGCGCTGGCCAAGCACAAACTGGACGTGATCAAGGCAATACCTGCCATGCTGAAAGGCATTTACCAGGACGCGCGCATGGAGCGCAAGGGCCGCGCCAATGACTCGGAAACCTCGAAACTGTGGGAAGAACTGCAGGACGAGGGCGGCATGACCGGGTACCGTGATTTGTACCGCAACAGCGAAGACCGCGCCAATGCGATCAAACATGAACTGGATCCTCACAACTGGGTGAATAATAAGTGGGGCAAGGTGTTCACAGCCGGTGGTATGCTTAAAGTACCACTCACCAAAGCACAGGACGTGGCCGGGCCGATATTCAACTGGCTATCTGACTACAACCAGACACTCGAAGGCGCCACCCGTCTGGCTACTTACAAGGTGGCGCTGGACAACGGCTTCAGCAAACAGCAAGCCGCCAGCCTGGCGAAGAACATCACCGTCAACTTTAACCGTAAAGGGCAGATCGGGCAGCAGGCCGGCGCGCTGTACGCATTCTTTAACGCGGCCATGCAGGGTACGGCACGTATCGGCCAGACCATTTTTGCCATGGACAAAGGCGATATCAAGACCTTGCGCCTGAACAAGACTGGCAAAACCATCGTGTACGGCGGCGTGTTGCTGGGGGTTATGCAGGCTGTAGCACTGGCAGCAGCTGGGTTTGATGATGATGAACCGCCCGAGTTTGTACGCGAGCGTAGCCTGATATTCCCGATTGGGAATAAAAAATACGTTTCCCTGCCTATGCCGCTGGGCTACCACGTATTGCCAAACATCGGCCGCATTACAACCGAGTTCGCGATGAATGGATTCAAGAAGCCGACTGCCCACGTTATCAAACTGGCTGGCATCTTCGCGGAAGCATTCAACCCAATTGGCAGTGCCGGGTTATCGTTTCAAACGATTGCGTTTACCCCGTTTGATCCGCTTGCTGCATTGGCAGAAAACAAGGACTGGACCGGCAAGCATATCGCCAAGCCCAGATTCGACACGGTAACGCCGGGCTTCTCGCACAACAAGGACACTGCAACAACCTTGTCAAAGCTGATAGCCGAGGCGTTCAATACCCTGACAGGTGGCGACAAGTACACGGCCGGTGCATTCAGCCCGACCGCTGACCAACTGGATTATCTGGCCGGGCAAGTGGGTGGTGGTGTGTGGCGCGAAGGGGCGAAGCTGGAGCAGGCTGTTGCATCTATGGTTACCGGTGAAGAATTACCAGCCTACAAGATCCCGCTGGTAGGGCGTTTTTATGGTGACGGCGATTCAAAGGCCGGGCAGGGGGGTGCGTATTATTCCAACCTGCAGCGCGTCAAGGAAGTTGAGGCCGGGTTAAAAGGGAGGCTGGAGGATGATCTGCCGGTTGATCAATTCAAGCGCGACAACCCTGAATATCGTCTGATAGGCCGCGCCAAGCTGGCAGAAAGCACACTGCGCAGCCTGCAAAAGCGCAAGCGTGAAATGATCGAGCACAGCGTACCCAGGGAGAAAATCAGGCTGGTGGAAGAGCGTATCACCCAGGTGATGAAGCAATTCAACGAATCAGCTTCTAAGCTTGAAGCGCCTTGATAATTTGCCAGATCATCGTGCCAGCAAAGAAAATTGCTGAAAACCCCCAAAACAGGAACAGAAATACCTTCTTAATTTCATCCATGGTTACGCACCTGTGAAAGCAGACCGCAAACCATAGCGCAAAGCACAACCAATAACAAGCCACCTCCGGGTGGCTTTTTTCATTTAAAGGGCTGACATGATCCTAGATTCAACGGCACGGAGTTATCGGGTTGTATTAACCGCAGCCAAAACCACCAACAATATGCCGGTCGTCGTGGAGTGGGAGCCCATCTCAAAGATGCCCACGCTGACACCGACACTTGTGCGCACAAGTACCAATGGCGTAACCGCGGTGGATATTTTAACCACAACGGATCTGCCGAAACGCATCACCTCGCTGACGATTTACAACAAAGACACTGCTGCCAAAACAGTGCAGGTATTGCTGCTTGATGCCGGCGACTCTTACCTGATTGTGAATGCAGAACTTCAGCCGGGGGAAACACTCGGATATTCCGAAGCAACGCAATGGTATACAGGCGGGCAAGTCACGTCATATGCATTGCTTAACGGCAGTGCAACAGAAACATTCTCAGTGGCAAACGCAACGGCTGATGCACACGCCATGCCGAAACTGCAAATTGAAAGCCTGTTTGCGCCGCTTGCTTCGCCTACGCTAACAGGAACGCCAGCCGCACCGACCGCAACAGCCGGAACAAATACCACTCAGCTTGCGACAACCGCCTTTGTAACAGCAGCCGTAGCCGGTGTGAACATTGGCGCGGCGATACATGCCGCAACGAATAAGGCAACACCTGTCGGTGCAGATGAAGCCGGTATCTGGGACAGTGTTTCTGGACTGCTGAACAGGGTAAGTTTTACGAATCTGGCAACCTATTTCAGTGGGCTGTGTAGTGCAGGATGGAACGCGGCCACGGCGACTGCTGCAACCACGCGAAACCAATTGGACAATTCAACCAATGTCGCAACCACGGCCTACGCCGACCGGATGATCACCAATATCCGTCAGACAGTGGACGGCGGCCCCGTTGACTCAAGTGGATTCGCAGCATTCGGCGGCGCAACAGGATCAACCACCGTTACGGCATCTGGAACGTTATATCTGACTGCCGCGAATGGCATTTACAACTTGCGAGGTTCAATCACCAACCCTGCGTGGACTGGTTTATCGACCAACGGCATGATGTATCTCTATGAGGAAATCGCAGCGGATGGAACTTGCACTGGCGGCGCTGGCACGCTGGCACCTGTGTATCAGTGGGGCGGCACCTACAGCACGACGAACGGGCAGTTCACTTTCAACATTCAGGAGATGACGGGGAAGGTCGGCAACGGCGCGACCGCCGCGCAGGCTTACCGCGTTTATGTGGGTGAAGTAACTGTGGCTGGTGGAGTGGTTACAGCGATTACTTGGTATGCGCTGATGGGTAGGTATGATTCTGGATGGACGGCTACTTTGCCAAATACATCAACATCCATTACCAAAACAAGTAACTTAGGGATCAAGCCGGGCGATGTCCAACTAATCATCGAGTGCACTACAGCAGATAACGGCTACTCAGTTGGTGACCAGCTCCATCAGGGTTACATGTCCGGTAACATTTCGGAATACCCTGTTTTACCTATTTTTACAACAACCAATACAATAGGCTATTCAACTGGCGTCACTAATGCGGCAGTTACGTATCCTAAGGCCGGCGGCGCTAGTGTCAACCTGACCGTTGGGTCTTGGAAATACAAACTTACTGCAGAAAGAGGTTGGTAATCATGGGATACATATCACACATAGATGGAAGTTATTACGAAGGTGACAAACAGTATGGTGATCAAGAGGTACCGCAACGCTCATCCGCTAATCACCAATGGATCAATGGCGCATGGGTCGAGGATATCGCCAAAGCTCGACTGATCGCCGCTGCCGCAATTGACGTTCAGGCTGGCAAGACGCGGTTGAAATACATCACCGACGTGGCGGGGCAGTCTGAAACTTATCTATCAAAGGCGAGTGATGCTGTTGCGTACAAGACAGCCGGTTATCCCTCTGCCAGCATCGCGAACTATCCAATGGTGCAGGCCGAGGGACGGGCGATATATGGTGTTGCACCTTCAGCCGCTCAATATCAGGCCGCCGCTGACGGAATCATCGCAACCGAAGCGCAGTGGCTGCAATTGGCTGCAATGATCGAGCAACAGCGCCGGGCTGGCAAGATTGCTGTTGCCGGTGCTGCAACCGGCGCAGAGGTGGCGGCTGCCCAACAGGCTGCGATTGCAGCGTTGTCTGCGCTATGAAAATCGCAATCATCCTTAACACCGGCAACTTATCTGGAAAACTGACAAAGTTTTTCACCGGATGCTACGCCTATCACACGGCATGGGTTGATGAGAACGCAGGGCTGATGTATGACATGAACCTATTGCGCAGGCGTAGGAAGTGGCCGCACTACCCAGATGCGCAGGTTGCGTTGTTTGACTCACCCACTGATGTGACCCGAGAATACCTTGAGGAAAAACTCACAAGCGACGAAAATCGCTACGGTGTGCTGGATTACCTCATGTTCGCCCTGCGTTGGCTGTATCACCTGGTCGGCAAGAGCACGCGGAACGCGGGCGGGGTGATCTGCTCTGAGATGGTGAACAACGATATCTGGGCGTGTGGCGGAACAACCCCATGGCAGCCCGGTGATGCACCGCCGTCGCCGTGCGATATTCTGCATTGGCTGCAAAAAGGCGGTATTTGAATCGACATAGCCACACAACACCTGTATTCATTCAATAAAAATCGGATTGCAAATCCGGTTAGCCCAGTTCGACTCTGGGTCGCGCCTCCAAATAATACGCAATAAAAACAGTAAATTAAGCAGCTTTCGGGCTGCTTTTTTATTATCTATCGCTTGCACAACTCCCCCAATAACCTCCATAATCCCCCAATAAACCGACCATGAGAGTCGGCAAAACCGCCCGTACTTCGGACTGTTGTGCGTGGAGGCGAGTTACAACCAAGGGGTGTTAAATGGCCAGCAAAAGACAGCGTTCTACCGGGACGTGGGAATATACCGTCAAGCGCAAGGGTGTGCTGCCGAAGCCGATCAGCCTGACCTTTGACAGCGCAGAAGAGGGCGATGCGTATGTTGCGCATCTTGAGAAGCTGCTGGATGCAGGGATCGTGCCGGAAGAGTTTAAGGATAAGGCAAAGGCAGTTGCGACGATCAGCCAGGCTATATTCCAGTACATCGAGGCGGTGCACATAACTGACGACGATGTGGCGATACTTGGGATATTGAACGGGCAAGTCGGGGGCAGAGCGCTGGACCAGGTGAATTACCAATGGGCTGAGAACTGGATTCGCGAGCTGCAGTCCGGTGGCGGTGCACCGTCAACCATCCGCAAGAAGGTGGGCGCACTTGCCCGGTGTCTGGATTGGGTGGTGCGCCGGTCGGATACTATGCTGGCGGCCAACCCGCTGCGGATGCTGCCCAAGCGCTACGCAACCACCGCGACAGGCCGGAAGGATCAGGAGCGCGACAGGCGGCTGCAGGATGGCGAGGAAGCGCGGATACTGGCGATACTGGATAAACAGAAGCCGGAAGGCAGGCAGCGGGCGTTGGCATTGCCACATGCGGCCGCATTCAGGCTTCTGTTCACCTTGTCGCTGGAAACTGCTATGAGGATGCGGGAGGTCTATACGCTGACCGTGGACCAGATACACCTGGACAAGCGCACGATATTTTTGGATAAGACGAAAAACGGGGATAAAAGGCAGGTGCCGCTGAGCTCGGTTGCAGTTTCAGTTATCAAGGATTACTTGACAACTCATACTGGTGAGCGGCTATTCCCGTTCTGGGACGGCAACCATTCACCCGCTGCGCTGCGCACGATGTCAAACAGGCTCTCGCACCAGTGGCATACGATCTTTGCAGCCGCGAGGTGCGAAGGGCTGCGCTATCACGATTTGAGGCATGAGGCGACGAGCAGACTTTTTGAGCGGACTCAGATGAGTGATATCGAAATAGCAAAGGTGACAGGGCATAGCAGCGCCGCCATGCTCATGAGATACGCGAATTTGAGAGGGTCAAGTTTGGCTGCAAAATTGTGGTGATACATGCATCAGGCCCGCTCTTCCAGTTTAGCCGCAATCGCTGCTGTTCTTACTTCCTGCAAATTGCACTGGTCTCCTATTAATTTTGTGATTTCATTCGAAATAGATTTCATCTTTTCAGAATGCTTGTCTTTAGTCAGAGTTGATAACCAATGTAGGTGTTGCGCTGCTCGCAAGGCAACTCTTACGGGTATTCTTATTGTTGGCTCCATATCAATCCACCTTAAACTCATGTAGTTCACACAAGCTATGCTCCGGCCATCCTGAATGTGCGCCCTCTATAAATTCTGGTGATTTACAAATCCATCCTTTATGTTCTGAGCAAACGCATCCGTGCTTTTCTTTTCGCAATTCCCACGCCGTTGTGCAGTGGTGAAGATCTTCAACATGCCATGCGCAATTGCAGCAGCAGCGCCCGTGATTATTTTCTTTTTGGCATTCTGTACTCATATATCAAGCCGCCCTCAACTCCGGCAGCACCGGCTTATCCTTGCGGGACTTTCTGACCTCACCCACGGCTGTTACGATATGCACCTTTCGCCCAGATTGAAATGCTTCACGGCGCTGCTCAGTCTGCTCCTGGATTATCCTGATAACATACTCGTCCAAATGCGGCTCACATATAATCACTTGCCTTCCAATCTTTCCGGAAAAAATGGCTCCAGTAGCGAGCAAATCATCCAAGCTGGTCATAGATATTTTGAGGTACTTCGCAGCCTCGTCTTTGGTGTAGATTTTCATGCCTTCCTCGCATATTTAACTGCTAATTTTCTGGATAGTTCAAATATTTTTGTAATGCTACAGCGTGGCATTTTCTCTGCCCACGACCGCCCGCGCTTGATTGCATAGCGACCATCAGGCAATAAAACACCGCCGATGGTGACGGAATTTTCGCCCACTTTTATAGTCACCGATATATTGCTTTTTACTGATGGCATAATATTGATTTTCTTTAAAAATTCGTTATTTTGAATTTATGGCGAGGTGCCTATTACACGTTGGGGGCTTCTGGTAGTGGCATCCAATAGGGAATATCCGGGAGTAAATTTTCTCCATACGGGCCAGTTACCCCATGACGCAGGCAGTTTATAAAAATGCTTTTGCTGCGCGCCGAATACCAGAGGACTTCGGCATCTGGGTTTGGCAGTCTATCAAGCACGCTAACCCACGCCCCCAACCCGGCGTTCAACGCGGACTCGCCAGAAGCGGGCGAGCCGGTTAACTCTACGCTAGGCCTCACGTAAATAAGTTTTGGCAGCTTCCACAAAAAGCGGCGGCTGCGTTTGTCCTGTCAAGGTTGCAACCCACACTTTCCCAAATATAAGCGCATTTAATCTTTCCTTCCATGTCATGCGCCAGCAACTCACGCACTGTTCGCCATCTGTGAAAATATGCAACGGTTCAACCCCGGTCACATTTGCAGAGTATTTGGCTCCGCTCGGTTGTAATGTTTTGTTGCTACGCTTAAAATTTACTGGTTTCATATTTAACTCCAATTAAAACCGCCTAACCCGGCGCTCAAGTTCGTTCCGCCTTCGGCTCCACGGGACGCCGCAAAAGCGCGTCGCCCCTTAGCTCTACGTTGGGCGTCAAAGCAAACAATTAACACATGTTCCTGGATCATGCTCTGTGAATTCATCCCCGCATTCACAAGTTGCTAGTTTTTGCAGGCGCTTAATTTCTTCGCTTTCGCCATGTGTAGGGCAATCACGCATCGCGCCCATGAAAGCACATTTATCACGCTTCTTTAGTTCCTCGCGCAACTTTTCAATCTCAAGTGCAGCTTCCTCAATACATCCAGCGTCATGCCCCATAGTTGGCACTTCTCGCAGCCTTGTTGTAATATCCATTTTTATTCTCCGTTGAAAAAGCCGCCCAACCCGGCGTTCGAGAGGGAGCGCGCAAAAGCGTGGTTCGTTTCTTGTTCGTCGGTCATAGTGCGCGCCCCCTCAACTCTACGTTCGACCCCTCTGCGTATTCTGCGTCGATGATGTCCGTTTCGGGGAGCAAAAACACTTCAAATTCATTTTGTCCGTGCTCGCGCCACGAATGCTCTTCTTGGCAGCGTTCTGCAGTAGCATTAGCTCGCGCTTCGTCTGAAAAAACGCCAACGATCTTCGAGGATACTCCGCATTCAATACATCCAATGTTTACTACGATCCACATGATTATTCCTTTCTTCAATTAAAGTAGGGGTCGAACCCTCCGTTCGAGCGGACTGGCAAGAAGCGCCGGCCCCTCAACTACACGTTGGGGGACTCTTTCCCCGGCCCTTTACGCAACTCTCTAACTATGGCGTTACGACGCTTATCGGGTAGTTCAATTAGTCTGGAATATGCAGATATAACGGATGCTGCAACCATTCGTTGCTGTTCGCTGTTCCCGTATCGCATTGTCCATTCTAGGTTTCCCAATCCATCGCCAGCCGCAGGCCAGCACATTCCATCAAAGTGCCTGTAAATTGTTCCGTCCCCCAACCTTTCATTCAAGCGGGACTGCCCCTCTGCGTGTTCGCTACTGTTATGTTTCGTGTTATCGTTCATTTTCATACTCTCCTTCCGTGGTGGGGCATCCCCTTAATTTTACGTTCGACCCCATGTCGCTCCCAATTTGGCTCGGCTAAATTGCAGAGCCAAATAAGTAGAGTTATAGGCTTATTGGCGGGAGCGCGGTGCATGAACATCCGCGACCCCAATTCGCCTACCTCGTTCAAATTTTCTGGCCGTTTGGCGTTTTTTATCAGCTTCAATAATTGTATTGTTACCACTCTGTTCATGCAGTTGGTAACACAACATCGCGCCGATAAGTATTAAAATTAGCAACTTTGTTCTCCGATTAAAGTAGGGGTCGAACCCTACAATCCAGCGGGACTAGCCGATAAAGCCCGTCTAGCCCCTGATTTCCACGTTAGCCGTCATCTGTTCGCGCAGTGTTTTAAGCTGCGATATATGCCCAGCCAGATCGTCCTTCTCAAGCGATTCGTCTATTTCCTCGATCGTGAGTTTTCGCACGCTATCCCAGCGGTCGTCTTCGTCTTCCACCATGATCCATCCGAAATAATAGTTCTCAGCTTCTAGACATAGCGCGTATATTGGCAGCAACGGGCTGCGCACCCAATTGCTGTTGGGCAAGGCTAACCTGCCGTTCAACTCGGACTTGCCATCTGCGCTGATTTTGCTATTTGGTAATCCATCGATTATCACCTCCATTACATGCACCTCCATGACACTCCGGCACCGCATTTCCCGTGTTGAGCGAAAGGGATATCGTCGTCAAAATTGTCAAAACTACTATTGGCCGGGGCAGGGCGCTTTGCTGCTGGTGCAGCTCCAGAGGTATCAGGTGCAGCTCTGGAGGTGTGCTCTTGAGGTTCGCCAGTTCCCGAGGATTTGCCGCCCAGCATTGTCATTTCATTAACGATGATCTCGGTGGAATAGCGAGTCACACCATCCTTTTCCCATTTGCGAGTTTGCAGCTTGCCCTCGATGTAAACCTGCGAACCCTTTTTAAGATACTCGCCTGCGATTTCGGCCAGGCGACGATAGAACACCAGGTTGTGCCACTCGGTTTTCTCCTGTTTCTCGCCGGACTTATCCTTCCAGTTTTCCGAAGTGGCCAGCGTTGCATTGGTCACGGCTTCACCGTTGGGCATGTAGCGAGTTTCTGGATCTTTACCCAGACGACCGATAAGAATTACTTTATTGACTGACACCTCAAACCTCCAATTCTTTTTGACGGGCACGAATGCTGATTTCGGTGGCCTCACCAAGCAGTTCGGCAATAGTTGCTATCTCTGCCCCGCGCGGCTTGAAAGATATGCTGCAGGTAATAGTGGCCAGATGAACATCGGTGAATTCTTCACGGTCAGCACCGCGCTCATTGATATGCGGCCGGGTTGAAAACTTTGATATGCGCGCGCCGAGGAAAGTGAAGCCACACAGTTCGATCTCCATATTCGTGTTCTCGCCGAGCCACTTGATTTCGTCCATTGCCGGGAAGCGCACCATGTCCTTGTCAAATAGGAAGCCGCGCAGCGCTGGGTCAAACTGCGGGAGAACATCAACGGCCATTTCTTCAATTTCGATTTTGATATCGACGGCCAGTTCCTTGTCTTCCTCTGGCCCTTCCTTGCGTGCATTGATGTGTTTCAGGACTGCTGTGCTTTTTTCAAGTTCGAGTGCCATGATAAATTTCCTTTTTTAAATAAACCGCCTGATATTCCTTAACCAATTTCCGCACGTCTTCATCTGGTGCGATACACGTAAAGCCCAGCTCTTGCAGATTGAAAAACATATCAGCGCAGGATTCGCAGTGGTGCATAGACGCAAGGGGAATCTCGCCATCTTCACCCCATATTTTTTCTTCAATCTCCCATTTTGGCGGGCGATGCCGGTAAAATTGTGTACATGTTTCCCCGACACTAATCAGCGTATTGCAGCTTGAGCAGCGCTTACGGCGCTTTGTCTGGAGCGTGGTGAAATCCTTTGGCACGGAGTAGTACCAAGAAAAATCACCATCGCTTTCGCATGAACAGGATAGGCTCATATTGAATCCTTCACGTTGATTGCAAAAACACGCACAACATCAGTGCCGAAGTGCGAGTGTGTCAGTTTCACTACATCAGGCTCGACCCATGGAAATGTGATGCGCCTGTCCATGTCGTCGCGCTTCGGGTAGCCTTTGGCGATGATCACATTGCGGTACGCTCTGCCGACAAGTCGCCTCGTCCAGTAGGGCGTGACAAGGCGGTATTCGAAATGCTTTGTCCCGGCCTTGATCTGGTCGAAGTAGATTCCTTTGACGTGGAGTACCAGATCGTTCATGGCAGCAGCACCATGTTTGGATATCCATCGTGCTGCACGCCATCGAGCAGACGGCCTGCGGATTTCTTGCCGACACGAATTGATCCGCTGACATCATGCGGTGGAGATACAGCATTGTTCTGGTTGTCTGGTAGCCACTCTCCCCACTGCTTGAATAAGAACGGAACACCAGCCACCGCGCACTGATCACGCAGGCTTCGCGCCCAGTCTGGATGCATTGGGCGGGCGTTTGTGCCGCTCTCGCCACCTACTACTACCCAGTCAAGGCGATGGCTATTTATACCTCCGTATGGACTTGATGCTTTAAACCCTGACAGGGCATTCATATTTAGCGACCATTCTTCTCCGACAAGCCACGCTTTTTCGTGTGTGATGTAACGTAGATCAACCTTGCCTAGCAACGGCTCCATGCTTACCCAGCGCACCGCAGCAGTCGTTTGCAACAGCAGCGGAATGCGCTCATCGGCAGATTCCTGATTCTCGACTGTGGTGCCAAGCCAGACATTTGGCAGCGGGAAGTGAATCGGCCAAGCAGGATTGCCAGCTATCGCCATGAACTGCGATGTAGCCTGCCGAATTGCGAGAACGCGCTCGCTTCCAGGATGCAGGTCACCGATGTATTCAAGCATGCGTTCTGGTCGTTTTGTCAGCACCTGAAACGTGTGCTGCTTCGCCAGAGCCATCACCGCGAATACCTGATCGATGAACTCGTCCGGAACTTCCGGATGGAACAAGTCAGACATGCTGTTTACAAATATTTTGCGCGGACGTTTCCAGCGAAGCGGATCTTCAAGATGCTCATGCACCAGCTTGATTTTCCCTGTCCACTTGGCGCGGCCCTGAGAATCTTTGGCGGTCAGACCTTCGTATGGCTGCCCAATACCAGAGAAGCGCCCGGCCATCGACTCGGCATAGCAGTTCATGCAGCCAGCAGATACGCGGCTACATCCGCGAACAGGGTTCCACGTTTGATCTGTCCAGGCAATGCCACCATTACGTTGGTCGCTCATGCTGCACCGCCTTGCACATCGGCCAGTGCAAACACAATCCCACGACAATACTTTTCTTCGCCATCGACAATTTCAAATGTCTCATGCGGAATTTCAGTCTCATATGTCCAGGTGAATCCACCATCCGGTGATCCTTGGTCGTGCCATACGGCCTTAATGGTTGCAGCTTTCTCTTTGAGCTTTGCAAAGTATGGGCAATCATGATCTGAGCAATCGTTTTCAAGTAGGCCGGCACTATTCAGGTATGCCGTTGTGCCGTCCCATGCGCCAATTTCATCCTCAATAGCGCCACGGAATTCCATAAGGTCATCACTGGCGCCAAACACAATTACAAGCCCATCTGACACGGCCTGCATGCGTTCTTCGTTAGTAATTTCTTTGTTGTATTCGCGGCTATTGAGTAGTGCAGCAAGTTCGAGGGCTGGGTTCGCGCTCATATAGCAACTTCCTTCTTGGGCGAAACATTCTTGAACGGGTGCTTATCCACATGCGGCTTGATATGCTTGCCAAAATGTGACCCGATAGACTCTGCATCACGGAAAGCCTTGAATGCGGACGCATCGAAGTTGCTGTAGTGGTAGATGCTGCCGGGACCAATCCTGGAGTGGAACTGTATGGCCAGGGTGTTTGTATCCTCGTCATGGCCGATAGCGCTAATTTGTGAACTTGAAACAGGACTAAGTGCGATTTGTTTTTGCAAGATAACTCTCCTTTGTTCGTTGAATTGGATGAAGTGTGCCAAATTTTTTCCAGCGCATGCGCAAGACGCTCGGATCAGTAGATAGCTCTCTACCCCATTGAGAAATTGTCATTGTTCTGCCCTCGAATGTGATGTGAACACTCGTACGCTTATTACTGTCTTGCTGTTCTTTTGTTGCCCATCGACAATTGATTGGTTCATAGTTGCCGTTTGTGTCGATACGATCAAGTGTGGTTCCGAGTGGTCTGTCGCCCATATCCGAACGGAAGTTATCGAATTCCAGCCAGCGATCACATACTTTGATACCGCGCCCTCCGTAATTCGAATATGAGGCATTAGACTTGATGCTGCATCTTCCCATCATCGCCCGCCATGCACGATATTCAGGTGTCCCTAGCTGTCCGTGAATGGCGCATCTTTGAGCTACAATATCTCGTTGCAAACAGCCACATGATTTCGTGTGGCCACTTCTAAGCGCACCAGTTTCAGTCTCAATTTCTTTGCCGCATTCACATCGACAGCGCCATTTGATTGGTGACTTAACATTAGCGGTTCTGATTGCCTGACAAACTACAATCAGGCGACCAAATTGCTGACCAACTAGATTGAGCTTGGCTGGCATTACGCTGCCACCTTCAGGCTTTCTGCCACAGCAGACACCCATATACTGGCGGTGCTATATGTCACAGAAAAATGGTCGGCAATAACATCAATTAACTCGCTGTCAGTTGGGCGCGATGGCTTGCGAATATCCACAACCTTGGCCGGTTCAGTTGTCAAGGATTGCTTGACAACTGGTGTAGATTCGCCAAGATTTTCAGTCTTCTCATATTTTTTGAGAGTTTCTTTTTCTTCCTTGATTTCTGCTTCGGCCTTTGCACGCTCTTCTGCACGGATTGCCGCCTCTTGTTCTGCAAGCTTTGCCGCGGCTTCGCGCTGTTTTTCTTGGTTCATTTTTTAACTCCCTTAAGCTGAAAAGGTGATTCGCTTGTAAATTTCACGTGTGCGGCGCACGTCATCTTTGCAATATTCAATTACTTTAGAGCGGTCACCATTTACCCATTCTTCATTGACCATTGAACCGTCAAATCCTTCTTTGCCTTTGATGCCAAATGCTTCGCACAGTTTATCCATGCTGGCGCGTTTCTGGCTATCTGACGACCACATCAGCATGGTGTCCGCAATACATCCATCCCACGGTTTGGCGTTCATGGCCTTTTGCAATTCCTGCGGCGGCTTTATCTTATGGATGATTGATCGATGCTTTAAAAATGGCAGATCGAATCCAGCCACGTTATGACCGCAAAATATAACCTCGAATTTAGACGATCCATGTGGGTGCTTGAATTGTGCAGCGTCATCTATCGCGTCATAGAATGCAGCGATAACTTCATCCTCCGTATCTGTTGCGCGGGTGGATTGAATATCATTATCATCAAATGCCCAGCTTATGCAGGCAATGCGCCCCATCAGGCCATCAAATGAAGTCTTACCTACCAACTCTTTAAGGGCTGATGCTTTGTTTTCTTTCAGCCACTCGTCAATGCTTTCCTGCTTTTTATACTGCCCAGGCGCGGAGATTGTTTTCTCCATGTCCGCAATGACTGCTGCATCATTGGTGTGGAGGGTTTCAATATCAAAAGTTAATAGCATGCTTATTCTCCTTACTGGGATTTCTCCCAGTTAAATTATCTAGAACGGAATATCGTTCAAGAATTCATCAGCAGCAGACCCACCGTGACCCGCTGATGCATGATTATCTAGTACAACATTCCCGCCCTTGAGTGGCTTGTCACGTAAAGCGGCTACCATCTTTGGCAGTGTTGTGGCGGCCTTAGATTGATTTAAAATCTCAGTGGCGACAAATCCATCCTTGTCAAAGATTGATGCAATGACGGGCTTCCATCCTGTACCGCCTGCCTTCTTTGGGTACTCTTCCATCTGCAAAAGTAGGCCGATGGGTTTATTCATCAGGTCTTTAAACAGTGGCACTTCAACTTTGACGCGCTTTGCCTGGTCTTGGTCGTATTTTTCAATCACGCCATTTTCTGCATTCAAGGTTTTGATGCGCAGGCAGGTCATGATTGCCATGAGCACATTAAATCCCATGATCTGCTTGCCTTCTGCGTTGTGCGTCCACAGCGTCAAATAATCGGCTGTCTCACCTGTTTCAGCCTTAAATGACAGGTCAATACCCTTTGTACCTTTGGAACTGGTGACTGCTTCGGCGCGGGTAAGGGTGCCGATGTACTTTCCTTTTTGTTCAATCTTGGCAAAAATGGTATCAGCCTGTTGTGCTGCTTTTGGGTCTAGTGTGTAGTCGTTCATCTTCATTTTCCTTTTTATGCTGCTGCTGGTTGTGTTAGCCCGTAATAGGCATAGATTGCTGCGTCAACTAAGGCCAGATCGTTATCAATGACTTCATCATCAAATAATCCGATAGGCGCTTTGGTTGTATCGTGTCCACTATTGCGGGTGGAGAATAAGTAATTGCCGTTTACAATCGAGGTGCGCAATACAATGCTTACCATGCCTTCAATTGTGATTTTTTCATCCAGCAACTTGCCTATTGTTTTAATCTTTACGTTCCCGCCTTCGTCCGTCTGAGTGTGGGACAGGATATAAACGCGCTTATGATCTGGCAGGCTTGATGCGCAATTCAGAATATCCCATGCTGATTTTGCTATCTCGTTGTATTTTTGAAACGCAGAAGCGCCAGCCTCTTGATCTGTTACACGGCGCATAAATTCATTTGCCATCGTGTATTGAAAATCATCAATCACAATCACTTCGCGGTGTGTCTTTTTCATCACCGCGATGATCTGCTCAGATTGATCTGATACATAAACATTGCCGCCGTCTTTTACCGACTTCCATTCCAACGACTTAAAAGGGAGTGGCTTCTTGATTGACTGAATCAATAATGTGTTTGCTGGGTCGAGGTTGCGTAAACTTGCAGATTTCCCTGTCCCTGATTGGCCTAAAATAATAGTTGCGATGCTCATTTTCGATTCTCCTTAGTTCGTTAAATTCGTTTCTTTCGAGTGGGTGATATGCGTGATAACAATCGTGCATATCAATCCCGGATTCATTCTCTTGCTCTTGCTGGTCTTGATATGCCTCGGCAGATCGTCCCATTTCAGCACTCCTTATTTATTTCGCGCCATCCGCAGCGCATCTTTAAAGCTGTGGTTCCGGTGTATATATCGCACGAAGTTCCACACAGGGTTATCCAGATTTTTAAGCCATCCGCATGCAGCGCACAGGACATCCGGTATTGAGTGAATATTTTTATTGCGCTTTGGAAATTCGAGCTTCATTTTCTTTCTCCATTTGACGATATTCAGCTATTTGAGATTGCAGGCTTTCATCACCCAGGCTGTAACAGAATTCAAGTTCTTCCAGTGAAGAAGCAAGGTCTCCGCATTTTTCACAGAGATACCAATTTGACATTGGCACTTCATCGTTCGCAATCCCTCTATCCTGTTCAAATTCTGTAGCGTTCCTGTAACGACAAACCTTGCGCGCAATATCACCAACCTTGATTTTGTCGGCGCACGATATACACTTCCTGCTGCGCCTTGTATCGAGTGGTGATTCTGGCAATGGGTTGTACCACCACCGATCAGAATCACCATAATCGCCATCGTCTCCACTATCACAGGACAGGCTCATTGCAGCCCCTTCACTAAATCAATTTTTTGCAGGTTGCAGCCGACCTGAATATTTTCCATCTGGATTTTGTAGCCGTTCAGGCATTGAGCAAATGCATCTGCGGCCTGTATTTGCTCGGCGTGTTTCTTGGCCGCGTAAACTTCCAGCACTGCATTACCGATGATCAGAAAAAGAACAGCTGCCAGCACAGCAATAAGCGGTTGCAAATAGCGCTCCATGCGCTCAACTTCGCGCAAGTCTTTTACTGTTTGTGCGTAGTCGTCGATCATTTCAGCCCCCAATACACGACAGCCCAGATAGCAAAATTAAATACCAGCGCAGCGATAAGTCCCCAGTTAATTTGCATCTTCGCCCTCCGCCACAAAGCGCTGCTGACCTTCGAGGTTGCTGATGATGTCTGCAATACAGCGCATGGACTCTTCCAGATTCCCACGATGATCTGTGTATCGCTTGGATATGGAGTCGATGTATTTCTCCAGTTTTTTCGCCAGCTCAATTGTTTCTACGATTGTTGGCTTTGCCAGCCCGACTTTAAACATCGCGTCGCTGATGGCTGCGACTGACTGTATTGCGCGGTCTTGCGGGTCAAACTGTTTTGCGAACTGGTCATGCACCATTGTTTGCATGAGGTCTACTGGCTCTATGTGTGAAACTGGATGCATTGCTGACATGAATATCTCCTTAATCAACTTTGATAAATTTTCCTGCGGAATCCAGCGAATACCATGTATCAGCTTCTATCCCATCTTCGCCAACATACGCGGTTGTAATTCGATAACGTTTTTCACTATCAACCCATCTTGTCAACGCAAGCGCACAATTTAATCCGCCTTTAACCTTGCTATTTATGCCAGCACACATGGCGATGCTGTAATCACCCGATGCTGCGAGCTTGCTGGAATAACCCGATGCTGCGAGCTTGCTGGA
>ERZ1292625.249-Hain-H41-01um-R1-249-length-92721-cov-18_pt1 | contig 58752 bp, 61 predicted proteins | sample MGYA00564400_ERZ1292625 | MGnify/ENA primary metagenome ERZ1292625 (study PRJEB36523, sample SAMEA6512639) | groundwater metagenome | collected 2019-01-08 | study: AquaDiva: Metagenomics assemblies of 32 groundwater samples | reverse complement strand
TCTACTTATTATTCCTAAAACATTTGCTTCTAATTGTCTAATATATTCCTCACCATCAATTTCAATAGTATTACCAGATCGTTGACCAAATAATACTACATCTCCAGGTTTAGTTTCCATTTTAAATTTCTTAGTTCCTGGACCTAGTGCCATTATTACTCCAGTTATAGGAGCATCTTGAATACTACTAGGAATAAATATTCCACTTTCAGTAGTATCTACAGGAGGAATAAGTTTTATTACTACTTGAGTTCCTAATGGTTTAAAATTAAATTCTTTATTGTTTTCCATATTTATATCTTAGTCTAATTATTAAATAATTTAGTTTTCTTAAAAGTTTTAATTTATAATTATATTTTAATAAATAACAATTATATTCAAAATCTTTATAATTATCCAATACTATTATATTTTGATTTTTATTTGGGTTTGTATTTTCCATAACTAAACAATCCCCAGCAACAAAACAATTATTAGAAAGTGTCATTTTGAATAATCTATCTTTAAACTTTTTCATCTTATCATTTTTCTATTTCTACTTTTCTTAATTCTAACTTTATTAGAACTTGCACGTTTTCTTTCTTTACTCATTTTCTTTTTCATATTCTTATCTTCTTTTAATACAACTTGTTTCCTATTTGCTTTATCTTCATTATGAGTTTTACCTACATTATAATTTGGACCAACACTTGAACAAGAACATATTAAAAGAAGTAAGAATATAAATTTCATTATGGTAAAGTTTTACAGTTTTTAAAATCATTAGAAATATCATCTTCTTCTAATGTAGTAACTTCAATATAATCCCATTTGATTAAATCTTCAATTGCTACTTGAGAAAAATATTTTCTAAAATTTTGTAAAGTTACTATATCTTCAGGAGCAAACCATAAACATCCTCTTTTGATTTTATAATTTATCATTTATTCTTTAATAAAAGTTCCACCTACTAATTTACCTTTTCTATTTTGAATTTCTTGATATGCTCCTTTAACACAAAGATCAATATCTAATCCTAATTGATTTGCTAATATAGTTAATACAACTACAGCATCACCAATACCATCTGCTTGTTCTTCTGGTTTATTTTTTAATATAGCTGATGCAATTTCTCCAACTTCTTCTGTAAGTTTCATCATTTGTTTTGCTGCAAAATCTGGATTTAATAATCCTCTTTCATTTGCCCATTCTAATATTTGATCTTTCATATTATTTATTTTAGTGATTCAAAGATAATGTAAAATATTGATACTTGCAATATAAAATATTGATATTTTATATTTATTTTGATATTTGTAATATTAATTTCTTATATTTGTAGAAGTTAATTTGATAAATAAAAGATGATAGCAGTATATATAGACACTCATGACAGCTTACTATTACTTTCAAAAGATAGTAGTTTCCATGCTCTATATCACATCATTAGTCAATGTGATAGTCAGAAATATACTTGGTATTCTGATCAAAAAAACAAAACTGAAATAATGGAGAAAATGAATATTACCATTTCTACATTAGCAAAACACATTGCTTCATTGGTTGATAGAAAACTATTGATTCATGATGCAAAAGGAAGATATAAATTAAATATGGATATTCTTTCAATGTAATTCGTAACTACTGGTATACTGGGGAGTTTACCAAATTAAAATAAAATAAAATGGCAGAGATTAACACAGGAGTAAAATTAAAAGTAGCAAAAGAAATATTAGCTAATGTATTTATAGATGCTACTACAGCTAATGCTGCTGAAGGAATAATGTATAAATATAAATCACAACCTATTGAAACAGAAGAAATGAAAGGTTGGAGTTTTCAATTTATTATTTGTGAAGCAGGTTATCCAGAAAGAATACTTCAAGAAATTAAATTCCAAAGACCTGCTAATATTGATGCTAAGAATATGGAATATCATGTTGTAATTGCTATCCTTTCAACAGTTCTTCAAACAACAATGTTGTCTTGGGATCAATTAGGAAAGATGATGAATACAGATTTATTAATGCAACACGCTGCTAAAGAAAGTTTAAAATGATAAATAAAATAATCCCAATACCATCAGACGATGATAGAATTTATAAACAGATTCTATCTGTTTTGAATTTTATTATTGGTTTAACTCCGCAAGAGGTTGATGTATTGAGTGAAATTATTAAATTAAATCATATTTACATTAGTCTTCCTGAAGATAAAAGAGCTAAGTTTATTTTATCCAGAGATAGTAGAAAAGAAATGAGAACTAAATTGGATATTAAAGATATTCAATTTAATGGGATTTTAAATAGGTTAAAAAGTAAAACTTTTATTAATGGTCCAGTATTAAATGATGAAGGAATTTTACATCCTGAATTATTATTCAAACCAGATAATGAAGGTTATAAAATAGAAATAACTTTAAGTAAATTAATAAATATTCCTAAAGTTAATAAACCTATAATAATAGAAAATCAAGAAGAAACTATTGTAGTAGAAGAAAAACCTATTGCTTCTTATGAAGTTCCTCCTGGTCCTCCTGAGAATAATGAAGAACAATTTGAATTTACTTTATTATGAAAAGTGCAAAACCAAATCTAAGAGTAACTAGAAAACAAGAGCAAATATTATATAATATTGCTGCTAAACATGGGATTAATAAAACCCAAGCAGAAGAAGCATTTATTTTATTCTGTACTGTTATAGCTAATACTATTGATGCTGGAATTGTGGAAGATGAAAATAGATTATATAATGTAGATAACTTTAAAACTATTTCTATAACTAAATTTGGGAAATTTTATCCTTTACATAAAAAGGTAGAAAGAAGAAATAAAATGATCATAGAAAAAAATTTAAATAAGAATGGTAAACTTGGAGAATAATTTTTGGAAGGAATATCCAGGATTAGAATTACACAAATCATTTATTAAAATGTTTGAATCTGATAAATCTAAAGATAAAGCAGATTCATCTAAGATAATGTGGGCAATTTATTTATTTGTAAATCCAGAATCAAATTTATATAATGATCCTAATAAAGAAACTACAATTGTAAATAACTTTATTAAAGATTCAAAATTTAAATGGAAAACTTATGAAGATCAAATATATGCTTATAAAGAACTAGTACTTACTGGTGCTGAAAAAGCTTTGCAGAATTGGAATGAGTTAATGGTGATGAGAGATAAATCATTAAAAGAATTATACACAAAAGCATTGAAATCAAATAATGTTCATGATTTATTAGATCTTGATAAGATGATTGCTAATACTGCTAAACTCTTTAATGATTATACTAAAATTAAAAAAGAATACGACGAACAAAAAACAATGAAGAAAGGTAATAGTATAAAATCATTATCTGATTCAGATTTAATATAAATACATGTTTATAAATAATGAATGTTTTAGAATAAAAGATATTCCTAATTTTCATCCTGAGTTGGAATACTATGATCGTATTAAATTTTGGGGAGATGAGAAAAGGAAATGTATTGAAGGTTATTGGCAATCTGGAAAATGGATGCCTGGACCTTTATATTATTATATAAACTTTCATAATATTTTATTTGAAGATGATTCATCTGTATCCCAAGCAGTTGGTTTACCTTTTCTTCGTGACATTGATTGGGAATTATTTCTTTACTATGAAGAATGTAGAGGATTCTCAGGATTTGAATTAGATAAAGAATTTACTTGTGATAGAAAATATGGACCAGAATTACAAACATCATTAAAACTTAAAAGGATAACACAAGCTGAAGCAGATTCTAAAAAATATATTGATGCTAGAGAATATCTTAGAAAAGTACATTCAAAGAATTTAGGTAAACCTTTATATAAAAATTCAGCTAAGCATTTCTTTAGTATACAAGCACGTGGTTCTGGTAAGTCATTCAGTACCAGTGCTTTATGTAACCATAACTTCCTTTTTGATGGTGCTACAGATTATGATATTTATATCCAAAGAAAAAAAGATAAACAATACTTAGCTTCTGATACAATCATTGGTGCAATTGATACAAAGTATTCTGCTCCGTTGATGAAGAAATCTATGACTGCATTTGATTATTATCCTGGTTCTTATAAAACAGGAGAAATAATTTATCCTTCTCCATTAATGGTGGACTTTACTGGGTCTCCTGCTCCTAATAGAGAACTAACATCGAGAACAGGATCATTTTTAAGACATAGAACATTTAAAGATAACCCTTTAGCAGGTAACGGAACTCGTCCTAATTTATGTGCTTTCGATGAGGTGGGGTTTTTTTACAATATTAAGGAAACATGGGGAGCAATTGAAGCAATTCAGCATTCCAAAGAAAAAAAGAATCTTGTTATTTGGGCATTAGGTACTGGAGGTTTAGTATCTGGTAGAGCTGCTTTATATGCAGAAACTATATTTAGAAACCCTGAAGAATATAATTGTATTTCATTTGATGATATATTTGAAAATAGAGGAACTATAGCTCATTTTGTTCCATTCTGGTTAACATTAAATGAGTTTAAAAAAGGTAATCCTAATATGGTTACTGATGAATCTTTAGCAAGAATGGCTATTGAAATCAGAAGAGATGAAGCTAAAAAAGCTAATGATCCTACTGTTTATCAATCAGAAATTATTAATGGACCAATGATTCCTTCTGAAGCATTCTTAGTGGTTGAAGGATCTTACTTCCCTACATTATTACTAAAAGAACAACTTGCTGAAGTTGAAGGAGGTATTTATCATAAATACATGGAATCTTCTTTTAGAGGTATATTAAAGTTTAATAGTGATAATGAAGTTGATTTTGAAACAGTCCAAGATGCTCAACCAATAAGAAATTTCCCATTAACAAAAGGGGAAGATAGAAAAGGATGTGTTGAGATATGGGTTAAACCACAGAGAAATGATGAAGGAGTAATTCCTTATGGTACATATATTGGAGGAATGGACGTTGTTGATAAAGCTAGGTCAACAACTGATTCATTACCATGTATATTTATAATGAATAGATTTACTCGTCAGATAGTTGCTGAATATACTGGAAGAACAGATGATCCTAATGATTTCTATGAAATATGTAGAAAATTATTAATGTATTACAAAGCTACAGGAATGTATGAGCAGAATTTACCAGGTTTATATACGTATTTTCATCAAAAGAAATCTACGTATTTACTCGCAGATACTCCTTATCAATTAAGAAATTCAGAAACATATAGAGAAGGAACTAATACATCTAAAGGTATTAATGCTTCTCAAACAGTAAATAGTACAGGTAGAGATTTAATTAAATCTTGGTTAAATGAACAAGTTTCAGTAAATGCTGAGAAATTAGTACTTAATACAATTTATTCACCTGCTGCAATAAAAGAATTAATATCATGGAATCCTCATGCCAATTTTGATAGGGTTTCTGCGTTAGGAATTTTATTATGGCATGATGCAACTATGATGAGAATGCAAGATAAAGAACTTAAAAAAGTTAAAACATTTTTAGACGATCCTTATTGGAAAGAGATGGGAATGATCAAAGAACAATTTCCTGAAAGAATGAGTAATGGAAATGGATTTTTATAATATATTGATAAATATAATTAAATTTGTATTTTTGGTAAAAAATAATACATTATTACATGAGTAATTCACCAGCTGTAAAAATGCAAGGATATATTAGTTTTCCTAGACAGAAACTTTCTGATTCACAGAAGACTGATGAATGGTATAAAAAGAACTTAGATTTTGCTGAGAACTTATTATCATCTAATATAGGTTTAAGAAATTCTTTTGCTAATAAAAGAACAAACTATAATCTACGAGCAAATAAAATAAATCCTTTAGATTTTGAAAGATTTATTAATCCAGATAAATTAGATCTAACTTCCTTACCTGCTTCTTTTCAACACGTAGGAATTGAAAATACAAAGATAAATTTGTTAATAGGAGAATATGCTAAACGTAAACATGACTTTAAAGCATATTTATCAGCTAATGATAAAGACGGTATTTCAAGAAAAGAAGCTAAATTAAAAGAAGAACTTGATATTGAATTATTAGATTTAATAAAAAATACAAGTATTACAGAACAAGAAATTCAAAAAAGATTAGAACAATGGAAGCAATATCAATCTTATGATTTTCAAGATATAGCTGAAATAACAGCTAATAAAATCCTTAAACGAGAAATAAAAGAACAAAATTTAGATTTTACTTTCTTGCGAACTTTTGAAGATTTATTAGTAGGAGGTGAACAAATTTGTTATTGTGGTGTATTAGGTGGTGAACCTGTAATGAGAAGAGTAAATCCTGAAAATTTATTTACATTAGGAGGTTCTTCTATGTTTATTGAAGATTCTGATATTATAGTTGAGTATGGTTATAAATCTATTGGTCAAGTAATTGATGATTATTGGGATGAATTAACAGATTCAGATATAGAATTTTTAGAAAATGGGACTAATTCTAAAGCTGCCACAGCAATGGGATTAAATCAAAACATTTCTGTATTAGATAGATTTGGAACAGTTGATGGTTTAAATATATTCCATCCTAATGAAATGGGAGTAAGAACATTTGCTGGAGCATTTGATTCCAGAGGTAATGTTAGAGTAATGAGATGTTGTTGGAGATCACGTAGAAAAATAGGTAAACTAAAATACTATGATGAAGATGGTCAAGAACAATATGATTATGTACCTGAAGATTATAAAGTTAAAAAAGAATTAGGAGAAGAAATAACTTGGCAATGGGTTAATGAATGGTTACAAGGAACTAAAATTGGTGATCATGTAGTTGTTGGATTAGGACCAGTACCTTATGCTTCTAAATCATTAACTAATAGATCTAAAGGTACACCTCCTTATATTGGATCAGTAAATTCTACTAATGATTATAAAGTACAATCACTTACTGATATAATGAAACCATTGGCATATTCTTATGATATTGCTTATTATAAACGTGAATTAGAAATTGCTACATATAAAGGATCATTTGCTGCTATTAATGCTTCATTAGTTCCTTCTGGATGGGACCCGAAAGAATGGATTAAATATTGTACTGTTAATAAAATTGCATGGTTAGATCCTACTAATGAAATTTTAAAAGGTCCTTCACAAGGTAAATCTGCTGGAGCATTTAATACTTTAACAGCTACTAATGTTACTATAGGTGATCCCAATGCTATTCAAATGTATACTAATCTTTTATTAGATATAGAAAATACAATGGGTAAAATTGCTGGTGTTACTGGAGCTAGAGAAGGTCAAATTCAGAATCAACAAGCAGTAGGAAATGTAGAAAGAGAAGTTACACAAACATCTCATATTACCGAAAAATGGTTTGCCATTGATGCTGATTTTAGAAAAAGAGTTCTTACAAAGTTTTTAGAAGCTTGTAAATATGCTTATAAAACAAATCCTAAACGTGGTTATTTCATATTAAACGATATGGAATCTACTATGGTTGATAATTTTGATGAATTTTGTATGGCAGAAATGGATGTTCATGTTTCTAATTCAAGCGAAGATACTCAATTGTATCAGGAATTAAGATCATTATCACAAGCTGCTATTCAAAATGGACAAGCTAAAATATCTGATTTAATAGCAATTGCACAATCTGAATCAGTTCAAGAAGTAAAAGTTAGACTTGAAAAATCAGCTAGAGAACTTCAAGAGCAACAAGAGAAATTAAAACAGATGGATCTTCAACAAACTCAAATGAATAACGAAGCCGCTGCTAAAGCTGCTGAATCAGAAAGATTATTTAAATCTACTGAATCTAAATTAGATAGAGATGTTGATTATGCTAAAATTGAATCAAATGAAAGATTAGCAGCATTGAATGAATATGGTACAGAAAGAAGACATGTAAGATCTTCTCAAGAAACTGATACAGATGCAAATGGGGTTGGTGATTTCTTAGATGTTAGAAGAACAGATATTGATGAAAAGTATAAACAAGATAATATTCAACTCCAAAAAGATAAATTAGCAGAAACTATAAGAAAAAATAATATGGATGAAACATTGAAGAGTAAGCAATTAAATAAATCTACTAATAAAAATTAATTAAGTGCTATCCACAATACAGTTTCAGAGAGTAAACTATAAAAATTTTTTATATAGTTTAATAAAATAAATGTAATATTGTAAACAATTAAGACAGCAAATATGAGTAAAGAAAATTTATTTGATGGTATTCAGATAATGACTGCTGAGGAAATGAATAATTCAGTTACTACGGGAGAAGGAACTGAAAGTAATTCAGAAGAGCAGAAAAAAGAATTTGAATTTCAAATTCCTGGGCAAACAACTGAAGAAGTTGTTATACCAACCTCAGAAACAACAACGGTTGTTCCTGAAAAAGTTGAAATAAGTGAATCAAAACAAGAAGCGATTTACAAAGCATTAACAAAGCAAATGGTTGAAGAAGGAGTTTTAACAATTGAAGAATTGGAAAAACTTGAAGAATTACCAGGATCTTTAGATACTATTAAATCTTTGATTCAACAAACAGTTGAGAAAGGATTGAAAGAGAAAGAAGAAGATTGGAAGAATAGTCTTTCACCTGCTAAGAAAAGATACTTTGAAATTGAAGATGCTTTTGATTCAGAACAAGCTGCTATTACAGCAGCACAACGTATAGAGTTCTTTGATAAAATAACTGATGATACATTATCTGAAAATGTAGAATTACAAAAACAGATTTATTTTGAATTATTAAAATCTAAAGGTTTTTCTGATGCAGATGCTACAGAAAAAGTTGAAGATGCTGATGCTTTAGGTAAATTAGACACAGAAGCTTCTAAAGCTCTTCCTCAATTAAAAAAATTAGATGAAGATTTTATAGAAAATGCTAGAACTGAAAAACTAAAAGCAGCTAAGGCTACTGAAGAAAAAAATAAAACTGACTTTGATAATCTATTAAAAACAATAGAATCTAAAGAATCTTTTATTGATGGTATTAACCTTAATAAAGTTGCTAAAGATAAATTGAAAGATAATATATTAAAACCTGTTCATACAGATGAAAAAGGTAGACAATATACATCATTGGCATATAAACAAAAAGTTGGAGGAGCTGATTTTAATATATTAATGAGTTACTATGATTCAATAGGATTATTTGATATGGATAAATCTGGTAAATTTAAACCAGATATTTCAAAATTAAAAACAGTTGCTAAAACTAAAGCAGTATCAGAATTAGATAAAATTATAGCAAGAGATGAAGAAAAAGGTGTTGGTAGAAATACTTCAGTTGAAACTTCAGATTTGCAAAAAAATATTTTAGATGTTCTTGAAAAAGGATTTAAAAAATAAAGTTTATTCGTTTAACAAGTAAAATAAAAAACAAAAATGGCACAATTACTTCCATTACAAAAGTATGAAGCTACAGATTACAATGGATTGGTTACAGATAACCATTTCTATAGTTTGTATCAACAAAAGCCAGAGTTGATTTCTCAAGTGATCCGTTCGATCTATAAGACAAATCTACAAGGTAAATTACGTGAGTTCGTTGATCGTTTTCCTGTAAAAGAGGTAGAACAAGAAAATGGATTCTACAACTGGATGTTGCAAGGACAACATAATAAAAATCTTCCTTTATCAGATGCTGAAACTTTATCAGGTCTTACAATTTCTGCTGGTACATTCCCTGCAAATATTGGAGCAAATGGTGAGCGTTTCTATTTGATTTTTGATGAACCTTTGTTTGAAGAAACAAACGTAATCAAAGGAGATACAGATGATTATCACTTCTTGATCAAAAAAGCTCTTGATGCTGGTTCTCGTTACAAATATGAAGTTGAGATCTTCGGTCTTGCTTTATCTGTACCGTCTGAAGAATTTGCAATTGGTAGCCGTTGGTCTAAAATGTATGATGCAGTTCCTTCTACATTATCACATCAAGGTGCTAAACCAAACTTCACTTCTCCTTGGAGAATGGAAAACCGTCCTTCAACAATGCGTATGCAATATGAAGTTGCTGGTAACACAATTAACAAAGGATCTAACGAACCATTGGAATTTGGATTTGCTCTTCCAACAGGTGAACAAGTTAAAACTTGGATTAACTACCAAGATTTAGTAGCACATCACCAATGTGAAGAAATGTTTGCACGTATGATGATGTACGGTAAACGTAACTGGACTGCTGATCATGTTTATTTGAATAAAGATGATAAAACTAAATATGCTATCGAATCTGGTGCTGGTTTCTTTGAGCAAATTGCTCCTTCAAATGTTCACTACTATAATTCTTATGATCTTGATTGGCATTTAGAATTGTTATTGGATATGGGAATTGGTAAATTGGAAAGAGGTAAACGTACTATTCATTTGTTAACTGGTGAGTTTGGAGCTATTGAAATCTCTAAACAAATCCAAGCTAAACGCGGAACTTCAAACGTTACTGTTATCCAACCTAATTTCTTGGATAGTAATTCAGCAGGTAGAAACATTGGTGGAATGAATACTAAAGCTACAATGCAGCCACAGTATACAGAATTTGATTGGTACAATGGAGTTAGAATTATCGTTGAAATCTTAGATTTCTTTGATGATGATGTATACTTCCCACAAAGACACCCAGATGGAAAAGGATTAGTTGAATCTCATAGAATCTTAGCTCTTGATTATGGTGATGATGCTGGTATCTACAGAATTAAACCTAAAGGAACTCCAGATTACAATTGGGCATATATCCCAGGTATGAGAGATCCGTTTAGTCCTGGTGGAAAAGCACAACCAAAATTAGTAGCTTCTTCTATTGATGGTTATACTGTTCACTTGCAAAAATGGGGTGGTATAATGATCGAAGATCCAACTAAAGTAATTGATTTACGTTTATTGGTAAATAGATAATATATTCAAAATCCCTCAATGTAAAAGTTGAGGGATTATTTTAAAATTAATACTAACGGGAGAAAAAATTAAGTACATGGAAGCAAAAGAAAGTACAGCAAAAGAAGAAGTTAAAGAAATTAAAAAAGTATACGGTTCTTATCTTAAAGATGAAATTGTATCAATTAAACCAGTTGCATCAAAAGGTAAATGGACTGATTTAAGAGTAGCAGGACAGGATAATAAAAAAGATCCTTTCATTTATAATAAAGTGAAACGAAGTGTTCAAGTTCCTCTTAAAACATATGCTCATGGTGGTGGTGTAGTACAAATATTAGATGATCAAAAAAGAGTTTTGATTAGACAATTTGAAGGTGAATTTCCAGATGGAATGACACAAAAAGAGTTCTTTGAAAAGGAATTAGGTGTTAATTTAAATACAACACTTGAAGAAGAAAAAAACTTCTGGAGAAAAGATAAAAGATCCAGAGTAACATTAGATAGAACAGGTATTCAATTAAATTTATCTATACCTATTGATATGTTACGTTATTTGATTCTTTTAAGTTGTAAAGCATTAATTGCACCTTCATTCGAAGAATCTGATAAAAAAGCAAGTTACGAATTTATGATTGTTGATGAAGGTAAACTTACATCTAAAAAAGTTGCAGCAGCTAATCTTAAAGCGAAAGCTTATGGTGAGTTTGCTTTAATAACTGGATCAAAAGAGAAAATGGTAGGATTCATTAAGTCATTAGGAAGAGTTATTCCACAAACTCATAGTGAAGATTGGCTTAAAAATGAAGTACTTACGGTTCTTGAAAATAGTCCAGAAAACTTTTTATCAATTGTAAATGATCCAAATTATAGTGCTAAAATCTTTGTTCAAAATGCAACAGAAGTTGGAGCAATTATTAAAAAAGGAGATAAAAGATATACTCTTGACAATGGGATTGAATTAGGTGAATTAACAGATGTTATTAATTACTTAGGAAATCCTGAACATCAAGATACAAAAATGAGAATAAAAGCCAGAATTGATATGGCTAAAAAATAATTTAAAACTGAAAGATTTTGAATGCAAATAAAATGGCTGATGAATTAGAATTAAGACTAGACAGAAGTGATAGTTTTGGTTCTCCTGGTTATGAAGACTTTGAAATAAGTTCAGTATTAACTGAAGCTCAGTCATTATTTGTTAAAAAATTCATAAGTCCTTTAAATAATAGAAAATTAGAAGGATTTGAAGAAACTGAAATAAGAAATCAAGGGTTAAGTGCCTTAGTAAAAAGAGGTGCTTCCCTTACAGTTTCTGCTAATCAAACTGATATTCTATTAAATGGAAAGTTCTTTGATTTACCTTCTGATTTTATGTATACTATACATGAAGAAGCTGAGATAAATAAAAGTATTTGTAATACAAATACAAAAATCATAGCAGAAATTAAAGTAGTAGCACATAATGAATTAACTAGATTAGTTAATAATAAATACAAAAAACCATATTATAAAGATTATGGTAAAGCTAGAGTTTGGAGAGTTGAGTTTTCAAGAACTGTAGATGGTGTAGATCCTTCTTCACCAGCTACTGCTAAAAGACATCAACTAATAACAGATGGAACTTTTAATATTAATAGATATTCTATTAACTATTTAAAGAATCCAGATGATATTATTGTGGATAGATCAGTTTCTTCAAATCAAAGAAATTGTATATTAGATGAATCTGTACACATGACTATTTTAGATATTGCTACAGACTTAATGATGAATAGAGTAAAAGAACAAAAAGTTCAAAATATAGAAGGAATTAAAGATTTAGAATAAATAAGTAATAACAATTAAAATTTAAACCGAAATGGCTTTAAGAAAAAACAATAACATTACGATGTGTTTAGTAGGTAAGGCAGATGTTCTTACAAGTGCATTACCAGCAGTAGGAGCTTATGTTACTCCTGCAAATCTTCCTCAAGGAGGATTAGTATTAGTTGATATGGCTAATAAAAGAATCTCAAGTGTTGCAACTGGAGCAGATTTTAGAATTGTACAAGGAAATGGTTCAGATAAACCATTGTTAATGACTCCAATCCTTAATCAAGCTAGAAATACTAAAACAGTTGGTGCGCATAGATCTGCTAAACAACAAATTACTACTATTGGTTATAATGGTACAATCGGTTCATTACCTGCTGCTAATAATACTTCTTACTTTATTAAAGTTCGTAAGAATGATAATGATACAGCAAACCAATCTCAGCCAATGAGTTTATTTGCTCAGTTTAAAACTGATGCTTCAGGTACTCAAGAAGAATTGGCAATTGGTTTATTGAAAAATGGTATTAAAAACTTTGCACAAGAAGCTGGAAATGGTTATTTGCAAATGCAAACTATTTGTAATGATGCAGGTGCTGCTATTACAGTAGCTGTTGGTGCTGATTTAACACATTTACAATTTGTAAATGGTTCTAAAACTGTTACTGGATTATTAGCAGGAGTACCAGAATTAGGAGCAGATGAAGTTTTTAATAACATTGTTGCTGGTGATTATTTACGTGCTGGTACTGCTACAACTGCTCCAGTTTATAAAGTAACTGCTGTTACAGCTGGTACAGCTACTACTCCTGCTACAATGACATTAGATGTTGCTTTCCAAGGAATTTCTACTAACATTGCTTACGGTTCTACTGAAGTTATTACAGCTGCTGCTGCTACTGCTGCTAGTTGGGGAATTGTTATCACAGGTAAAGAAAATAAATTTGATGTAAATAAATTTAGAAATTATTATTCTAATAGATTTACTGCAACTTTTTCAGATCCTACGATAAAAGTAACTCCTACTCAAGGTGCATCTGATGGTGTTGGTGTATGGCAAAAAGTAGCAATGGATGAATATATGACTTACGGATTCGAAGGTCAAAATGAAATGATAGGTGTTCCACCAACTCCACGTTATCAATTTGTTCAAAGTGCTGCAACAACTGGTGCAACAAATACTAATAAATATTCTGCATATCAAATTGCATGGACAGAAGAAACTTCTGATTTAGTTTCTAATGCAAGTGCAAAAGGATCTGTTATTTTATACTTAAACTTGGATCAAACAGCTTTAGGTGTTATTCCTGCTGCTGCTGCTGAAGCAGAATTAGTAACTGCTTTAGGAGGAACTGTAGCTGATTTTAATCAAGTTTCTTAAAGAAGCTCCCAAGTATATCAGTAGCTCATCGCCAAATTTTGCTGTCGGTGGTGAGCTATTGTTTTTTTTAATTATATTTGTATAAAATAATTTAATATGGCATTATTACCCAAAATATCATTCAGTTTATATAATACTTGTAATAAAGTAGATGTATGGGAAAATACAGGATTATATGTAGTTTCTACAAATGAAACTGGTTGGGGAACTCCTAATATTAATACATCTAACATAACCGCAGCAGATGTTAAAATTTATAATTATTTAGGAACTACATTAGTTCAAACAATTATAATGCGTGGAGGAGCTACTAATGTTTACTCAGGAGCAGTTTCAGCACCTACACCTGCTTCATTTAAAGCAATTTCAGGATTAAGTTGGTCACAATTAGACGGTGTATATAAAATAGTTTATACTGTTAGTAATGGTGCAACTAATTATGTAAATGATTGTCAGTATGAATTATTTACTTGTAATTTTTGCAATTGTATGCAAGGATTATTAGTAAAAATGTCTTCTTTATGTTCTGGTAAAAAATTAACAAGATATAAGGAAGTATATGATCAATTAGAAATATTTTTGTATGGTATACAAACTGCATTTTCTAATGGTGATTTTGTAAAAGTAAATTCTTTATTAACAGAAGGTTCTAAATTATGCACAGCATTCTCAGATTGTGATTGTGGTTGTGATGGAACTTGTAAATAAAATAAAATATGAGTTGTAATGATTGTAATCCTTGTGCTGGTATAACTTTATTTAAAGGTGATACAGGAGCAACTGGTGCAACTGGTGCTACAGGAGCAGCAGGTACTAATGGAACAAATGGTGTAAATGGTGTAAATGGGGGTTATTCAGGAGATTGGTTATTCTCAACATCAACTGCTGCCGATGTTACAACTAGTCAAGTAAGATTTAATAGTGCTACATTAAGTTCTGTAACAACAATTTATATTAGTGATACAAATGCTGATTTATTAGATTTTGATCCATTTTTAGATTCTATGATTAATACTATAAGTAGTGTTAATTATTATGGAATGATTAAAATTTATCAAAGTCCATTAGTTTATTGGTATGGTAAAATAACAAATGTTGTTGATAATGGGGCAACTCATACAATAAGTGTTACTCATATTCAATCAAATGGCACTTTTGTTAATACTACTAGAACAGTAGTAGATTTTACACCAAATGGTAAAGGAACTACTATTAATACTAAAGTTATTCCAATTGGTGCTTGGAACATGGACACTACAGCAACACTTGATGTAGCTCATGGTTTAACTCTGTCAGATATATTATTTGTACATGCAATCATTCAAGATGATACTGCTACTGGTAAACATCACATTAGTGATCTTGTGGGAGGACTTGTTCCTGCTGGTAATATATATAAGATAGATGCTACCACAATAGGATTAATTAGAGAAACTGGTGGAGCATTTGATAGTGTAAATTATGATTCACTTATTGTTAGTAGAGGATATATAACTATTGGACATTTCTAATATGTGTGATTCATTGATAATAACAGATTATAATAATATACCAGAAACGGTATGTTATAAACTTTCTGTTTGGGATTTACAAAGAACATACTCCATATTAGTTGATAAATACCTATCTAATATGCAATTTGGTATATTTTGTAATAATGAACATGAGGATTTGAAAATGTTTCGTAGATTATTATTACTTTTGAATAGATATGATACAAGAGATATTACATCAGATACTACAGATTTTAATGTGATAACTTATTCAGAAATAAAAAATATTTTAAATATATTAAAAAATAAATACTAAGATGAGAATCTCAAAGAAAAATAAAAATGAAGCAATAAGAGAAGATGATTTTTCTATAGATTTATATCTATCAAAAGATGGTCCGAACAAAGGAGAAATTTGTTTTATTAATAAAAATGGTATAGAAACTGTAGTATCACAAGACGTAGCTGCTGCTGCTGATGCAATAATATTATCTACAGCTAATGCTTATACTGATAGTAAAGTTGTTGGTTTACTTGATTTAAGAGGTTCTTTTACTCCATCAGGTTCTTATCCAACAACAGGAGGATCAGGAACAACAGGAGAGGTTTTAAAAGGTGATACTTGGCTTATTACAGGATTACTATATAATGAAACAAAATTTGTAGGAACTCAACAAGCAGCAAATAAATATCAAATAACAGCATTAGAAAATAATCCAGCACAAGATGATACCAAATGGCTTGTAATTGCAAATGATGATAAAGGAGAAACTCATGTTTCTGGATTAACTCCTACTGCTGATACTTCAAGAACTGGAAAATGGTACAAAGTATTTGAATACAGTCTTGGGGGAAGTTTCGATCATTCTAGTTTCAAATTATTAATGAATGAAGCTGGAAATTCAGACGGAGGAGGATCCGTTGTTGAGTATGATATAATACTTAAAAGACAATCAGCAAGTACTTATATAAATATCAATATAAGTCAATTTCATAGACTTGATGAATTTTTATTAAGTAGTTTTGATGTTTTATGGAATGATACAACTAAAATTCTTAGTTTTTATTACAAACCTACTAAGAATTTTATGGCTACTGAGTGGAATATACTTGGTAGTACACCATCAATAAATTCAACAAGAATAAGTTGGAAAGATAGTTATTTAGGTGTTACTACTTTAGCTGCTGAAGTTAATGATGTAGTATCTGAGAAAAATATATATCTAAATCGAATTAATGGTGCATACAACTTACCTAGTGCTGATGGTACAGCAGGTCAATTTTTACAGACTAATGGTTCTGGTGTTTTAAGTTTTACAACTCTAACAACAGGAGGATTATTAGGTATAGCCAATACTAGCGGTATTTACACTTATTATACTACATTAACATTAGCTATGGCTGGTGCAGTATCAGGTGATACAATTGAACAGTTTGGAAATATTACCGAAACAGGAAATGTTACTATAACATGGAAAGATGGTGTAAACCTCAATGGTAACGGATATACTTACAACTACACAAACATAGCTGGTAATTGCTTTATTGATAATGGTGTAACAGTTAAAGTTAAATTTTACAATTGGTACATAAATAGAGTTAGTGCGACTACCTCTGGTAAGATATGGGATTTTACAAATACATCTAGTGAGGTAGATTTTTACGGAGGTAAATCAAGAATGGCGGTATCTTCTGGTACTTACACGTTAAGTAATTGGACTGTAGGTAGATTATACGGATTCAACGGAGAAGCTGTTAATAATGGATACGGTATATTATTCAACAATGCAACAGGAACGATTGAAAATTGCGTAGGATCATGTGGAGCATCTATTTATGGGGTGTATATTACTACTTGTTTAAGAGCAACAAATATAATAGGAATAAATTTATCAGATAGTACTGGTATAGAATTAGCAGGAGCAGGAACTTACTCACACATAATTGGTAGATCAGTAACAGGCAACGGGATTAAAGTTAGTTCAGTTTTAGTTGTAGCTTCTAATATGACTGGAATATCTGTTACAAGCATAGGGTTATCCAATTTTTATGGCAATGTGAGTAATTCACACGGTAGATCATCTTCTGGTTATGGTTTATTTTCTTATGATGGAACGTGTGTTAATTCTACAGGTTATTCCGCTACAGGCATATCAGGATACCTACAAAATGGTAATGATGGTCCTACCACATTTGCAAATGGATGTTCATTTGTTTCTGATGGAAATTACGCATTAGGTTTTCAATGTTCAGATAATAATAGTGAAATCAAAGGTGGTACTGTTACCTGTAATTGGGATAATGCAGGAGGGCATGGAATAACGATTGTTACAGCAACAGCAGCGAATAACATTCGAAATATAGATGTGACTGTTAAAAACGTAGGAGCAAACTATCTATACGCTGCTTCCGCAAAAACAATAAAGTTTGGAAGTATGACAGGAAAAGGTGCTACAATAGCTATAAATGCAAATGTAACACAAGGAACAGCAATTACTCCTGATGCACAAGGTAACTTATTTATATAATAGAAATGAAAATAGTAAAAATAGATATTATTCAAGGTCAAATAATCAAAACTTTTGACAATAATTCAGAACTAAGATTAAATATTGTTGATTTAAATAAATCGCAAAATACATTATTTCTTCAATGTAAAGCCGTTGTTGATGCCCTCCACCCTAAACGTTGGTTCGTTTCATTGAACTATGCCAAGCCTATCGATAGATTAGTGTTTTTCTTTAATGACGAATCATGGAAAGAATACTATATTAGCGATATGCCTGTAAAAGATCAAGAATTGTTTCAATTATTTATAAATATTTAATCATGGCAGTAATAGCAGTAAATAATAGTCCAATTGTCGGACAAAAGTATTCTCATACAACAGCATCAAGTGCTGATTGGTCTAGTGTAGGTAACAATACGTATTTCTATGATCTTACTGATAAATTAGTTTATTATAAAGATAGTAGCGGTAATATGATAAACACCTATGCACCTTATCTTATAAATTCTTTTACTCCTACGAATGGACAAACGGTATTTACGTTATCCCAAGCATCTAATTCAGGATATTATTTTCTAACATTAAATGGATTAACTCAGGAGAGATCACTAGATTATACTGTATCTGGAACTACTTTAACTTGGTTAAATGCAGATTTTACATTAACAACATCAGATAAATTAGTATTTTATTACAAATAAATAAATAAATAAATAAATAAATAAATAAATATGGCACTTTTAGACGGTAAACAAATTAAAGCAACATCTATTGCAGATGGAAAATTAGCAACTTCTTACACTAAATCAGACGGGACTAGAGCCTTTACAGGTGATCAGTCAATGGGTGGATTTAAATTGACAAATTTAGCTGCTCCCGTATCAGCTAATGATGCAGCTAGAAAAGCAGATGTAGATGTAGCAAAAAACAATTTCGATTTTAAGGATTCTGCAAAATGGGCAACAACTGCGGCACTTCCAGCTTACACAGGAACAGGAACAGGAGTTTTAACATTAACTGGGCAAACAGCTTGGTCACCAGACGGAACTCCAGTATCTAACGGAGAAAGAGTAGTTGTAAAAAATGAAGGTTCGGGTACACATTTAGATAACGGTATCTATTCAGTATCTGGTGTAGGAACACTAGTTGTACTAACAAGAACAGAAGATGCAAATGTTTCAGCAGAAGTTACAGCAGGACTGTATATCTTTGTAGATCAAGGAACTACTAATGCTAATACTGCGTGGGTAATAACAACAAACGACGCAATTGTCTTAAATACTACAGCACTTACTTTTGGTAAATACAGCGGCTTAGGACAAATATCTGCTGGAAACGGTATAACTTTAACAGGAGATACGGTTTCAGTTAATATTGATTCAGAAACAGGAGGGAATATTCAACCTGTAAACCTTACTGCAAATGGAGTTGGTTTAGATATTGCAGCAATAGTTGGAAATGGTCTTGAAGCAGATGGTGCAGCCAATTTAAATGTTAAAGCAGTTAATGATACTATCAATGTTGCAGCAGGAGGTGTTAAGGCAGCAGTTCCAAGAAATGCAAATAAAGCAATAGTAGCTTCTGTAACCACAGCCGATTTCCAAACAACTGGAGCTTCAATTTCAAGCACTCCAGCTGGTGACAGTTATGTTACTGTAATGGTTAACGGTGTTCGTCAAGAAGTTGGGGACGGTGTTAAAACGAAAGATTGTTACTTTAGTGCAGATGCTGGTGTTACTGCTAGAGCAATTTCAGCAATTACTGCTGCTGATGTTTTATATTGGGTTGGTTCAGTAGCTGGATTTGAATTAGCTACAACAGATGAAATAGATATTGACTACGTTATAGCATAATGAAGCCAGTTAAAAAAAATATTACTAAGGAGGTGGAAAACGATTCTACCTCCGAAGTTTCTACCAACACTTTAACTAGTGAGGATTTACGAAGTCTAAACATTGTTTTTGACTATGCTAAAAGATATACACTTGACAATGACGATAATCTTTTAGAGTTGTTGATTTTAAAAAGGAATTTATTTAAAAAATTAAAATGTTGATAAAATGAGTATAATCTCAATAAAACAAATTAGTGGAACAAAAGCACAATTTGACGCAGCATGTTCAAATGGTAATTTTTTATATCAAGGTGATTTAAATACGTCATATCCAATATGGACTAAGTACACAATAGCTTATACGGCATTTACAGCAGCTGCTACTTCTGAAAGTATAGAATTATTCTCAAATTTAACTAAACAGAAAATAACTGGATATGATGTAAGGATAGTAACAGCACATGCAGGAACTGGTTTTACAGCTGCTACGTTAGAAATTGGGATAGTAGGAACGACGAATAAACACGTTGAAGCATTTAACTCATTTGTTACAGGTAATGTGCAAGTTTTAACAAATTTTACAGAAAGTTATACTGGAGCTACTTCTATTAAAATAACTGCTAAAGTTACTGGTGGTAACTTAAATGCTGGAACAGCAGGGTCATTTGAAATATATGTTAGAACTGAACAATTACCATAACCATGGGCGATTCTATATTAAACATATCAAAGTATCAAACTGTTTGGAAGAGTATTAATCTACAAAAAGGTCATGCTATCAGTAATGCTGGTACATTCAATTCTGTGGCATATGTCGCCAATACTCAATCGTCTTTGTATGATAGATTTACTTTTGCTACAGAAATTGATGCTAATAAAACCGTTACTCAATACCCGTTTACATTACCAAATGATTATAAAGACGGTACGGATGTAAAAGTTAGATTTATAACGACTTCATTAGCAACAACTGGTAATATAAGACACGACGTTGGTCTTTCTAAGTTAAACGCAAGTGATGTTTATGATGCTGAAACAAGTACTGAATACATAGCTTCTACCGTTGCAGCAAATAGTGATGGTACACTATTCAAAGTATTAGACGGTGGGCTTTTAACATTTAACGGCTCAACATTAGTCGCTGGAGAACCGATATGTATTATTATAGCTAGAGATCCAGCCCATGCTTCAGATACTGTATCAGCTACTACTTATGTTGGTGATGTAATAATTTACTATCAATCAGAATCCTATCAACCAGAAACATTGACACAAAAATTAATGAGTTTGTTCCATAAAACTGTCTATAAATCAATGACTTTTAGAGGTACGGGTTTATTAGGTAATTCAGGAACATTTAATTCACTAGTATGTGGTGCTGGAGGTACTATAATATTAAATGGTATGTGGCAATCTGGTACTTATGCAGATGCAGCTAAAACAGCACAAACTAGAGGTATTACTTTACCTGTAGATTTTGTTGCAGGAAAAGATTTAATAATAGAAATAGACGGATATTCTAGTGGTGCAGGTTCAGGAACAAATATAAAGATTGGTGTAGGTATTAGCAGAGCTTCTATTGGTTCGGTTTATCCAACTGATTCTGCAACAACCTATTTGACTGATGTTATAACATTAGGAGCAGCCTTTGATAAAGCAACTAAGACATTTGCATTTTCTACTACAGGATTTGTGGCTGGGGATGTTTTAGGGATCGTTGTTTATAGAGAAGGAGATCATGCTTCTGATTCAGCAACAGTAAATTTCAGAGTAACACAATTCACGGTGAAGTATCCTAGTAATAAACATGGTATTCAAACAGTTGTATAATGGGAGACTCAATAAATAACACAATCAATCACAAGCGGACTTATGAAATAGGTACTGTTTCAACTTTACTTGCAATAACATCAAGCGGTACATTTAACGGGATAATCACAACAGCTGGTACAACATCTAATACTAATTTAAGATGGTTTGACTATCAATTGTGGGATACTTTTGATGATTCTATACAGTTACAGTATAAATTACCATTAACTTATGTAGCAGGTACTTCGATCAATATTTTAGTAGATTGGCATTCTACAGCTACTACGGGGGACTGTAAATATACTGTAGGTATAGGAGGAATAGATTCAGGAGGTCAATGGGCTTCAGATGCCGATAATACTTACGGGACTTCTTTGATTTCTACTACACCAGCAACAGCAAACACAAAGAAAACTGATGAATGGACGTTTAATTTAACTGATTTTGTTGCAGGAGAAAATATAGTAATTGTAATATATAGACAAGCTACAGTAGCAAATACTACTGATACCCTAGCTACACACATGAGAATCTCTACAGTAAGAGTTAAATACTTGGTAGATAAAATAGGAACAACAAACATTATTTAATTATGAAATTAATACAGTATAAAGTAGCAAAAATGGTCGAATCCAAACAGGATGTTACCGATAATATTAATCCAAACTATGATTTTGTTGATATAGTTGATCAAAGTATTCACAATGATATAACTTCTATTGAATCCATAAATACTTTTGGACCATTAACAAAAAGAGATTTTATTACGCTAGTTGCCGAAATAAAAGCACTATTGATAAGTAAAGGAGGGTTTATTAATCTTACAACAGCAGAGAAGTTAGTAGTAGCTAAACTAGCTATTTGCACAGAAGCAGAAGCCCTAAGTGTAGGTATTTCATCTGAAACTTTTGAGGAATACATAGATAACTTAGCTTCAAAAAATAAAAAAGCTAGAGAAAAAAGAGTTGAAGTTGCAAGAAAGGATTTCAGTAGAGAGTTGAAAAGAGGTACTATGACGTATGCTCAATCAAATGCTTTACTTGTAGATACACGAGACTTATTTAATGACTATATTATTGGAAATAACCCAGCATTTGTGTCATTTATAACAAGTACAAACGAGTATTTAACAACAGGTTTCTCAACAAAAACATACTATACACTTGAAAGAAAACAAAGACTTATCGATAGAATTGTAAATGGTATTTTATAATATTAATTACTATGGAAAATATTCAAGAAAAATATAAAAGGCTCAGATCTTCTATTAAACAAGGAGATACGATTTTATTTCATGGTACTGGAATCATAGCAAAAATAATTCAAGAAGGTGATAATGATGCGTATTTTAATCATATTGGAATTGTTGTTGAAATAGCTGGAGTTCTTTATATAATTGATTCGAATGCTCCTGGTGTTCATCCTGAAAGATTATCTGTTCGAATAGCTAAATATGCTGCTGGGGACGGGGATTTTGTAATTAAGCGAAGTCAAAAAACAGTTAAACAAATTACAACCGCCTTATATAATGTTCAACAAACATTAGAACAACAAGGGACTGTAAGTTATGATTTCATTAACGGAGCAAAATCTTTATCAAATCGTTATTTTAAAACACAGTTCAAGATCAAACCAAAAGCAAATGCTATGATTTGCAGCATGTTCGTTTATCCTTATCAATTGGAATTGGATATGATTTACCCTAGAAGTTTTGAAAAAACTCTTTTCTTTCCTCAGGATAGTATAAGATTTGAGAAAAATACTATAAATATTATTTAATAAAAATTACAATGGAAAATAAAATAAAACCAAATACTGATATAGTTATTGAATCTGATACTGTTAATCCAGATCCACCGAAACCTGGAAAACCTGTAAAATGATAAACTGGTTTAAAAATAAAAGTAATAAAAGGGTAATATTATTAATATTATCCTTTTTACTATTTAGTATGAATTATTATATTACTAATTATTATTTTCCATTTGATACAGATGAACAACAAAGAATATGGTGGATCAATAGATTAGCTTTATTATCATTAAGTTTTTTATTTAGTATATTGGCATTTTACAATGCTAGAAATAGTAATTTAACAATATTAATTTATGATATAGGACTGGGACTTTTAATAACTGATATATATGAAAGATGGTTTTATAATGAAGCATCTTTTAATATTTCAGATTTATTACTTATTTTTATCCCAATTTTAATTGATATATTTAAATATTTAAAAATACATAAATGGAAATCACAATGTTAATTGGTAAATTTGTTTTGTGGATAGGAGGAATCGTATCAGCTGCCACAATAGCTTTCATAAGTAAAAATTCTATAGCGGACATTGTTCAATTTGTCAAAGCTAGTAAGTTTAATAAAAAAGTAATACAGCACGGTATTGATATGGTTAAGATAGAGGAGTTAGGACAAGAACTGGCTTTACACTATGGAGCAGAGAGATGTCTTGTTTATGGACTTCATAATCAAAAAACATTACTAAATGGATTGTGTATGAAATTCTTTAGTTGTATGTATGAATATCACATTAAAGAACTTTCACCTAAAAAGAACTTTCAACAAAACTTACCCATATCTGCTTTTATACAATTACTATTACATTATGAAGAAAAAGGAACAATAATATGTGATGACAGAGAAAACTGTAAAGTTGAAATACCTGATTTTAATAAGATCATGGAATTAGAAAATGTACAATCTACATATTCAATGATTTTTCAAGATAAAAAGAAAAAAAATATATGTGTTGTTGTTTTAAATGGTGAATTAAATAAATTGAAAATTACTAATTTAGATGAGTTTTATTATAAAGGTCGTCAAATAGGAGAATTGTTAACAAATGAGTAAATTCGAATTACATATAAGTGGTAGCTACTTTGATTCATTTGATGAATATGAGGATGCAGAAATGGAAGGAATGCGTTTAATGCTTCCTTTTGAAGTTAAACCAACAAAGAAAAATAAAATGAAAATAATTGAAAAAATACAGGATAAAATTAGGATTCATAAAGATCCTATAAACAAAAAGAATAGAAGACAAGGACAATTATTTACAGCAATATCTGGTGCTTGTGCAACTATTTTGACTAGTGGTCTAGTTCATAATCCTATTGCTATAACATCAATAACAGTTGTAGGAGGAATTACAGGTGTTTTAGCAGGTCATAGAGCTTTAAAAACATTCTAAAATGAATATAGCTATAACCATTTCAATAGTAGTGGGTTTCGTAGCTTGGTTTTATAATAAAACAAAAGAACCATGAAAAAAATAATTGATTTTCAAAAAAAACACGGATTAGTTGCTGATGGTATTATTGGTATTAATACATTGTTTAAAATAAAAGAAGTTTTTAAAATTAAAACAAATGAAGAACTTGCTCATTTTATGGGGCAATGTCACCATGAATCAGGAGGTTTTTCAGTAGATACTGAAAATCTTAATTATTCTGCTGATGGATTAATGAAAGTTTTTCCTAAGTATTTTCCTACTAAAATTTTAGCAATGAGTTATCAACGTAATCCTGTTAAAATCGCAAATAAAGTATATTCAAATAGAATGGGAAATGATTCTGAAGCTAGTGGTAATGGGTATTTATATCGAGGTCGTGGAGCTATCCAGTTAACAGGAAAATCAAATTATAAAGCATTTGCTGATTATATTGGGAATAAAGAGATTATCACTAAACCAGAATTAGTAGCTACAGATTATTTCTTTGAATCTGCCTTATACTTCTTTAATAAAAATAATATATTTTCTTTATGTAAAGTTGTTGATACGGATCATATTACTAAAGTAACTAAGAAAATTAATGGGGGGATTAATGGTTTGCTAGATCGCCAAGAACTTACTCGCAAATACTACAATATACTAGAATAAATTAATTTATATATTTATTTTAATTATATTTGTACAAATACAATTAAGATATGTTACCATTAGAAGATTTACATGCTCAGTTAGATGAAGCTTTGAATATCAATTCTTCTGAATCTGTATTTGATCAACTTTATTATACTGATTTAATTAATGAACAAAGATCTCTTTGGTTACGTAATGAATATAATAAAAATAGATCTATTGATCCTAATGTACAACAAACATTAGCTTGTGTTGAATTAGAATTAGTAGACCCTAATACTTGTTGTATTACAGTTCCAAATCAATGTAAAGTTTTAAGAACTAAATTAACTATTCCAAATACTATAGAATTTAATTTTACTAAAGGTATTACATCTATTGGACCAGTTGATATTACTAAACCAAGATATTCTTTTATTGATTATACTAGAGTTCCTTATATTGGAGAAGGTAGGACAACTACAAAATCTATTTATGCTTTTTTATATGATAATTATATTTGGATTATAAGTAAAGACTTTACAGTTAAGAGTTTAAAATACATTACTATTAGAGGTATATTTGAAGATCCTACTGAATTAGGTGCTTTTACAGATTGTGCAAATCAAGCTTGTTGGTCACCAAGAGAGAAATATCCTATTAATCAATGGATGTGGGCATATATCAAACCTTATATTATACAGCAATTATTACAAAAACAAACAATTCCTTTGGATGATTCTAACAATGCTAAGGATGATAAAACTGAATTAAATGGTGGAAGGTGAAAATTGTTTAAAACGAGGTAAAGGTAAACTTACAATAGATATTAATAGATATACTTTTTATAGTTATTATGTTAAAAATCGTGTAGGTAAAAAAATAGATAGAAAAACTTATAATAAGTTTTTTGCTGAATTATTTGATACTTATTCTAAAGCTATTGTAAATGAAAACTTAGAATTAAAACTTTCTAATGTTGGTAAAGTAAGAATGAAATCTATAAAAGTTTACCCAATTGATAAAGATGGTAATCTTTCTAAATCACTACGGATAGATTGGAAAACAACAAAAGAATATTGGAAACAAAAATATCCAGGATTAACATTAGATGAATTAAAGAATATTCCAAATAAACCATTGATTAGATTTGAATCTGAAGAAGGTTGTAAATTTCATTGGGATAAAATAACTATTCCTTTAAAAGGAAAAGGTTATTATAATTTTAAACCTTCTAGGATTTATAGTAGAATGGCAGCTCCTATAATGAATGATCCTAACAGAAAAGTATTTTATTATGGATAAAGAAATTGAAATGGAAAATAAAGCACAAGTATCCTGGTCTAAAGTAGTTCGATCTGAAGATGGTAGCGAAGTTAGAATATCAGTAGAAAAGATAGAAAATGGTTTTTTAAAAACTACTAATACTGATACAAAAGATACTAATGGTAATTGGGAATATAAAACAGTAAAAGAATTTTCTGAAAAGAATCCATTTGAAGATGATGATAAAGGAGAATCAGAGGAAAAATCTTTAGTAGATAAACTAAGTAGTTTATTTGGTAAAAATAATATTATTAATCTTTAATATTATATCATGTACGGAGGTAATGTAGTTTCATATAAAGCTATTATAGATAAAGTCTTACGAGATTTTGCTTTTGAGGAAAAAGTTAATAATGAAGAATGCTTAGAATGGTTGGCTGAATTTTTAGCTCATACTAATTCTGGTGTTGTTATGGAATCTAAAGTAGAATATATTGATATTACTGATGGTCGAGGTGATTTACCTTTTGATTTACATAAAATCAAGCAATGCGCTAAAGTTTCTGGAGTTATTAATGCTGAAGATGCTCAATGTGGCAAAGGTAGTATAATACCTATGAGATGGTCAACTGATAATTTTCATAAACGTTACCATTCTGATAGTAGAGATTATACAACTGAATCTGCTGATACTTATACTGTAGGTCAAGGATTTGTATTTCCTTCTTTTCATTGTGGGGTAATGGCAATTTCTTATGATGCTATCCCTACTGATTGTGACGGTTATCCAACTATTCCTGCTGAACAGCAATGGTTAGAAGCAGCTGCATTTTATTTAGCTCATAAAATTGCTAGAAAAATGTGGTTAAGAAATGAAATCACTTCTGAAAAATATCAATTAATTGATAGAGATAGGGACTGGTACTTTGCTCAAGCGGTTAATCATTCTAAGCAATGGAATGGTGTAGATGAAGCAGAAAGTTTTAAAAATCAAATGGTTAGAACTATTCCAACTATTCAAGATCATGCTTCATTTTTTGCGAATATGCAATTACCTGAACAAAGAAACTTCAGAGAAAAAAGCGGTCCTTTAGGAGGAGGAGGTTTTGTAAATAATTTACCTCAAGGAATACCTACAAGCACTTCAACTACTCCAGTAGATTATCTACCTATTATTACTACAGGTTCTGCTACTTCTATTACTAATACTACTGCAATTTGTATAAATAATTTAGTATCATATGGTAGTACAAGTATTACTAATCATGGTATTTGTTTCTCAACAACTGCTGATCCTACTATAGATAATACAGTAGTTAATTTAGGAACTATTGCTGCTCCTCAACAATTTACTACAAATTTAATATCATTAACTGCTAATACTACTTATTATGCTAGGGCTTTTGCTACACATGGTACAGGAACTTCTTACGGTAATCAAATAACATTTACAACTTTACCATAATGAAAACTACGGTTAATACATATGGAGGACTTAATAGTGATACATCTTATGATAGTGTTCCTTCAAATTTTTATATTGATGCTTTAGATATTAGAATTACTACTACAAGTGGTGAGTCACAAGGATCTATTACAAATATAAAAGGAAATGTATTATCCTTTACAATACCACAGCAAGGTGGTGGATTAAATCAAATTATTGGAACAACTTCTATTAGAAATACAATTATATTATTTGTTGCTAATAATATTGGTACAAATGGTTGGATTTATTCAATTGTATATAATGAAATTGATCATACAATATTTACTGGACCAACTTTAATATATACTAATTCAGGTTTAGCATTTAATATTTTAAATCCTATTGAAGCTGTTGGTAGATTTGAATCAGGTAAAAGACAAAAGATTTATTGGACTGATTATAATAAACCATTACGATCATTAAATATTGCTGATCCAAACGTATTAACAACATCAATTGATTTAATTGATATTTATCCTAATATTAATTATGTACAACCTTTATTATATTTAGTATCGTCAGGTGGTACATTATTAGTTGGTAATTATCAAATTGCGTATAGATTAATAACTTTTGATGGTAAGCAAACTTTAATATCACCACCAAGTAATATGATCCATGTTGTATCTGATTCTGAAACACAAACTAATTCAGATTCATACACAGGTGATATTAAAGGAACAAATAGTAATAAATCTATTAGTGTTACAATAAATGTAACTGAATATCATTCATTTGAGAAAATAGAATTAATTGTATTATTTCATGAAGATTTTAATGGTACTCCTAGTATCAAATCTGTAGAAACTCAAATGATAACTTCTTCTAATACAGTTATATTTAATTATTCAGGTTTTGAAAATACTACTTACCCTATTACAACAACTGATTTTGCATTAAAATCATTTCCATTTTCTACATGTAAAACATTAACTCAAGTAGATAATTCATTATTAATTGCAAATCTAAAAAGTACATCATTTGATATTCAACAAAGATTGACTGAATTAGGTGAAACTTTTAATGCTCATACGCTAAGGTATAACGCTGCTGGTAACTCAATGACTGGGCAACCAAATTTTAGATCATTACTTCCTGGACCACCTAATTATACAGCAGATGAAGTTAAATTTAATACTGCTTATAATGAAGATGCCCATTGGGATTCGAGATGGTTTACAAGTGGGCAATATAAATATAAATCTAATGGAATTACATTAGGTGGGCAAGGAGTTAATATAAGTTACACATTTCATTTAGAACCATTTTTTACAAATGGAAGTGCCAATCCTGCTATTACTTATGTTAATAATTCATTTCAAACTGTCCATAATTTAAATGATGGTTATACTTATAATAATAATACGTATGATTCTAATGCTTCACCTTTTATAAGTGGTTTACTACGAGGTTATAAAAGAGGTGAGGTTTATAGATTTGGTATTGTTTTTTATAATAAAAAAGGACAATCTTCATTTGTAGAATATATTGGAGATATTAAATTTCCTGATATTTCAGAAATAGACAATATTGTAAATAATTCAGGAACTACATCTTTTCCAACTGGTAGAGTATTATCTGGATCTGAAGTTACTGCTTATTCAATGGGTATTAAATTCACAATTGATTTTTCAACTTGCCCTTTGTTATTAGCTGAAATTGAATCTTATCAAATTGTAAGAGTTGAGAGAACCGCAAATGATAAAAAAAGAATTTGTTCAGGTATACTTAGAACATTTACAAATGCTCCGATAACAGCTCCTCCTGCAAATGGGTACGATTTAAGAATTAATGGACAAAGTAACGTGTTGCACTTAGCAACAAATCTTAACAATGGTAATTTCAGTTTATTAGGAACAACTGCTGGTGATTCTACAAATCATCCATTAATAGGAGATAGAATGACTATTTATTCTCCTGAAATATCTTATGATTTTGATAATGTTACAGCTTCAATTGTAAATGCAAATCCTTTAGTGTTAATAACGGGTTCATTTACTGCTGCTACAAATTCATCAAACACATCAACTGATACAAGTGCTGTTGAGAAATTAGGAAAATCAGTAGAAGATTATAGATTTACAATCGGTGATGTTACTACAGTTAATAAAACTGGAGCAACTGCTACTTACCCAACTAATAGTGAACGAAGAGGTGTTGAATATGTTAAAAGATTTATTAATAAAGAAAAAGTAACTTTTAATAACGCATTAACAGATAATAATTCAGATGTAGCTATTACAACTCCATTATTTGATGGATTTTATATGCGTAATTTTTATGCTAAAGCAGATCCTTCAGATGTTAATACAAATTTAAACAATCCTCAGACAGGTGTTAATAATACAGTTTGTGCATTTTATAAAGGTGCTACTGGTATTACAGGTAATATTGGTAAAATACAAACAGATCCTTTAGATGCACATAATTTAAATTCTACAGGTAGTGTATCAGCATTTGATTATTTTGATTTTATAACTAATGTAAAATCAAATTATGTTTCTCAAGATGTTCAAGTTTTATTAGATATATTATTACCAAAACAAGAAATATATGGAGGATTTAATAATTCTGCATTAGAAACTAATGTATTTATTCCTGCTTCACCAATTATTGATAAAGCTAATACAAACCCTATTGTTTTCGGAGGAGATGTATTTTTAAATATGTTTACTCTTCAAGTTTCTAGTACTTATAATAACCCAAACTATTATGATAATGCGGTTACTAATCAAAACTATTACAAAAATAGATCTTTTACTCAGACTTTTATTGTAGAATCTTGTATTAACATTGATGTAGCTCATGGATCTACATTAAAAACAGGAGTTAAATTTTCTGTTGCTGGTGGGGCTAGTGGAATAGAACATGAAAGATATAGACAAGAAACTAATAATAGTTATACTACCTATGGTAAAACATTAAAAATGTATAGTTATAATAATGTTTATTCAGAGCAATCTTCTGATTTAACATTTTTTGTTAAACCTGCTAATTTATTATTAAATCCAGTAAATGATATTAGAGCAATGCTATCTAATGTTAAGATTAATGATGAATCAATTGACTCATGGACAAAATTTCTTGTAAATAATTATTTAGATGTTGATGATCACGGACCTATTAATAAAGTTTTAAAATGGAAAGATAATACTTATTTCTTCCAAGATACAGCCGTTGGTATGTATATCATTAATCCAGTTTCATTAGTAACAGCATCAAGTGGTAATGTTATTAATTTAGGAACAGGAGAAGGACTTATTAATCATGAATACTTATCTACTACAAATGGATCAATTCATCAATGGGGAATAAAAGATACAGAATATGCTATTTATTATTTTGATGCTATTGCTAAAAAAATATTCATGTTATCTGGTGGTAATAATCCTATTTCTGAAATAAAAGGTATTCATGGATTTTTGAATAGTATTACTGGAAATGTTCTTTTAAGAAAAGAGAATGGTGGTGATAATCCGTTTACTAATAAAGGTGTTTGTATTGGTAAAGATAATTTAAATGATGAGGTTTTATTTACGTTTAAAGGATTTACTAAAGATGTTGTAATTGGAGATGTTAATCAAAAAACAATTGTATATGATGAATTAGCTCAACAATTTTCATCAAGATATTCTATTACACCTTCAATATATATTGGAAATAAAAATGTATTCTTATCTCCAAATCCTTTGAATGCTCAAGATATTTATATTCATAACAAAGGAAATTATGGTAATTTCTATGGTGTGAATCAAGAATGTTTTGTTCAATTAGTAGTAAATGAAAATGCTGATATTAATAAAGTTTTAAGATTATTAGAATATAATTCAATAGTTAGAGATTCTAATAAGGTTTTAGATAGAGATTCTACTATAACAGCTTTTAAAATTGATACTGAAAATCAAACAACTGGTAAAGTTCCTTTTAGTTCAGATCGTTTTAAACACAAATTTAATAAATGGAGAGTTAAAATTCCTAGAGATCAAAATTCTGTTTCTCAACATGGAAGGTTGCGAAATACATATTTTATTGTAACTTTATATTTTGATAACTCTAATAATAAAGAACTTATATTAAATAGGTTATTAACACATTACGATATTCAAATGTTTTAGACTATGGACTTTAAATCAAAAGCAAATTATCAGAAGTGGCTAGGTTTTGGTCACGCAAGTGGTTTATTCGCATCTACTCCAGGAAATCAACCTGTTAGTATTAAAGGTAAACCTAAAACAGTAAAACATGCTGATGGTGGTCCATTAAATAATTCTATTGTATCTAATACTGATATTCCAAATGGTAATATAGGAATGGAAGGATTAATGAAAAGTACAATTGCTAGAGAAGCTGCTTTCGGTAATCCTTCTGCTTTAAGAATGGTTTCTCCAAATCCTAAAACTTATGATTTCGGAAATGGAAATTTAGGAACTCATTACATGGCATCAATGGGAAACTATGCTGTTCCATTATTACAAGATAAAGGAGGGAATGAATTAGAATATAATGAAAATCCACCAGTTAGTAAAGAAGATATAAAATTTAGAACACCAGAAGAAGCTCAATATTTTGCTGAACATTATAAAGAAGTAGCACCTATGATGAAACAATTCGCAACAGGTGGACCATTAGGAGATTCTAATGTTCCTAATCAGCAACTTGGTCAATTGACACAGTTTAATGCTGGTGGTACACACAATGAAAATGAAAATGGAGGAATTAACCAAGGTATGAATCCTAATGGTCAACAAAATATGGTTGAACAAGGTGAAACTAAACTTAATTCTAAGAATTATATTTTTTCTAATTCTTTGAAAATAGATAAAGATACTGCTAAAGAATTTTATTTTCCATCAAAATATATTGGTAAAACATTTGCTGATGTTTCTAAATTAATGGAAAGACCAAATTCAAAAAGAACAAATGATTCTATTGAAGAAAATGCGAAAAAGAAAGAATTAGATTCTTTAATGAATGCTCAAGAAATATTTAAACAAAGAGAATTATCAAATGATTTAAATAATATGATGGTCAAACATCCTGATTTTATGCAATCAATGATGGATAATTCTCAACCAATGAATCCACAAATGGAACAACAATTACCTGTTCAAGGTGAACAAGTTCCTATGGAATCACCAATGGCTAAATATGGTGGTTATCAAAATAAAATGAACTTCGGTGGAGATTTATTAAATGTTGGAAAAAATACAGGATTAGGAATAGCTGATACTGCTTTAAGTATGGTTGGTGCTAATAATGTAATTTCTGATGATATGTATCGTGGAGCAGGATCAGAACTAGCAAGTGGGTTTTCAGATAAAGCTGGTCAAATTGGTAAATTTGTATTACCAATTGCAGCTAATGCAGTTATTCCTGGTTCAGGAATGGCTGTTAGGGGATTACAACAAGTAGGTTCACAATTAAATCCTGAAGAAGAACAGCAACAAGTTCCAGGAATGATACCTCCGTTTGTTCAAAGGAAAACAGGTGGTTATTTAAATAAAATGCAAACAGGTGGTGTAATACCAAGTGCTGCAACTTTAAATTATATTAAAAATAATCCTTATAATACAACTGGTGTGCTACCAATGAGTAATTCATATTCACCCAATGTAAGTAATATTACTCTTGATCCTATTAGTGGTCAATCTAATACACCAGAAGGATTATATAATGTTCCTCAATGGACTCCTGAAGATTCTTTTGCATCAATGAATATGGTAAATCAATCCAGAGAATTTTCAGATGAGGAAGTTCAAGATTTAACAGATGAACCAATGGTTCAAGATGAAAATGGTAATTGGGTAAAAGATACTAAAGGAATATATGATGTTCCTAAAATACCAGGAGAACAAGATGAATTAACAGGTTATAATGTTGAACAAACACCATTAAATGCCTTAGGAACTTATGCTCCTGTAGCATATAATGTTGGTATGGGATTATTTGGTAAAGTAGATAAATTAGATCCTGATAGTTATATTAATAATGCAAAATTAAATAATTGGAGAACTAATATAAATCCTCAATTAAAATCTGTTGATGAAGCGTATGCTGCTGCTAGTGCTGGTTTAAGAAATTCAGGAGCTGGTGGTGGTGCTTATTTAGCAAATATGCAAGGATTAGCTGGTCAACAAGGAATGAATAAAGCTAGTATTTATGCTGGTGCTGAGAATGATTATAATGCAAGACAATTACAGATTGATCAAATTAATGCAGCTCGTGGAGATCAAAATGCACAAATGAGATTGCAAATAGCTCAATATAATGCACAAGCTAAAGCAGCTAAACAAAAAACTTTACAAGAAGGAATTGGTCAATTAGGACAAATTTCACAATCAGATACTCAAAATAAATTAGCTGCTACATATAATAATTTATTAGCTCCTGATTATGCTAATTTTGCACGTTATACTAATTACTTGGAAAGTTTGAAAAATTCAAAAACTGAATAATAATTCTTATCTTTATCAAATTAATAGAATGATTTATGGCTTTTACTCCTTATAGTACACCAATTCAATTTGAATATAAACCACTAGGTTTAGAAGCATTTGCTAAACCGTTAGCTCAAATGCAAGGACAGTACGATTTAGCAGGTTCTCAATTAGCTGCTTCAACTTATGGTATAAATGCTTTGTCACCAGATAAAGAAACTAGAGATCGTATTGAAAAAGAATTAACAGCTAAAAAAGATGAAATAGCTGCTGGATTATTAAAAAGTAAAAACTATAGACAAGCTACTCGTCAATTGATGGATTTGAATAAATTATATCAATCTCATCCTGAAATTAAAGCATTAGAATCTGAATATGCTCAAACTGCTCAATGGATTAAAGAAGGAGATGAAGCAGCCGCTAAAGGAACTATTAATAAACCATTATGGGAACAAAGAAAAGCAAATGCTCTTGCTCAATATGGTACTGAAGGAGGATTAAGCTATGATCCATTTACTAAATCTTATAAAAGTGTTGATAGACGTACATTAGGTCAAGATAGAGAAAAGGAACTTCAAGAATTAGCAATGAAAATAGGAGCAGCTAAAGAAGAAGAACTTATTGATATTGCTACATCTCATGGTATGGACCCATCTACATTTCAATGGGTTACTAGTGATGGTACTATTCATCGTAAAACGAAAGAAGATATTCAAGCTGCTATTATTGCCAATCTTGCTGATCAACCACGTTTCCGTGATTGGTTATCTGAAGTAGGTAGTATTCAAGCTGATACACAACAATATCAAAACCCAGCAGAATTTAATGATTGGGCAACTAAACAATATACTTCTGAAATTCAGTATTATGATGAATATTTAAAAACATTAGAACCTGGTACACCAAAACATAGTGCTATATTAAATAAAAGAAATTCTTTAGCTGAAGATTTACAATCTGGTAATATTGATCCTAATACTGCTAAAAGTATGTATACTAATAATTATACACAGGATTATATTAATCAGGTTGCTAAAGATGTTTCTGGTATATATGCTTATGATAGAAGGGATGTTGATAAGTCATGGTCTAATATAAATGAACTACAAGCAGGGGCATTTGGATTAGGTCCAAAAGTACCAGTTACTCCACCAGCAGGATTTGCTAAAAGTGGTCAATCTCCTGAAATAAAAGGTTTTGATATTCATGAATCTATAAATAAAAATAGACAAAATATAGATTCTCAATTTCAAGAACTAAGAGGAATAGGTAAGATTAGTGGAACTAATAAAAGTTATTTTGATATATTGATTGATACTAAAGATAGAATCAAAGCTGCTGGTGTTATATCAATAATTGATAAAGCTAATAATAAAGCTAAATCAGCTGATCAATTTGTTAAATTGTTAAATGATTCTGGTGTAAATACTAAAGGTAAAGAACAATATTATAAAGGTTGGTATAAACAACTTAGTACTCAAAGTGGTAAAATTAATTTCCATGAAGCTGCTGTAGCTATAAATAATGAAGCAGGACATTTACAAACAAATAAACAACAATATAAAAATTTAAAAGAAGGAGTTGATAATTCAAAAGAAATGAATGAATTTTTCAATGATCAAAAAAATAGTATTGTTTATAGTTTAGAACAACCTGTTACTGATCAATATGGAGTAGAGCAACCTTCATTAGGAGATGTATTAGGTATATCAAACAGTAAAGAATTGGATAATTATATTGCTAAAAATTCTAAATATAAAACATTAGGTCAAGCACTTAAAGCAGGTGCTGATTTATCTAAAATTGGTAAATTAGGTCAAATACCTTCTATTAGATCAATAAAAACTAATTATGATAATAAAGTTTTTGAATTAGTACAAGATGAAAGTTATACTACTAATGAATCTAAGTATTATGTTGTAGGTGATGATGCTAAAGCAAAAGCATTAAGAAATAACATGCAAGGAATATTGCAACAATCTATTCAAAACGGCAATCTTGAAAGTATGGTCCCTGTTTATGGTGGAGGATGGGCAAATCAACCTGGATTTGATGAAAAAGGAAACTTTATAGGTGAAGTTAATAATAAAACATTTGCAATGGTTAAAACAGAAGATGGTAGACTATATGCTTCTGTAGAAGTTAAAGTAGATCCTAAAAAATATCCTGATGCAAAAGGTGGTACAGTTAGATTTTATGTAAAAGATAAAGTACTTGAAAGAAAGTTCTTAGATGTTGCTATATCAACACAAGAAAATCAACAAGATGAATTAGCACAACGAAATACTCAAATGTTTCAAGTTGCTAGATTTGATAGCAACCATCCTTTTAGTCCTGGTATTGAAGAAAGTTCGAAAAGATTAATACCTAAAGCTGGTGAATATATACCAATTGATGCTCCTTTTAATACTACTATTCAGAATACAGGTGTAATTATGAGAATTGCTAAAACAGGATTAAGCGGTGGTTCTCAGGCTGGTAAACCTAATTTTAGATACGTAGCTCAATATCAAGATGATCAAGGTAAATGGGTAAGTATAGATAGTTCAAAATCAGAATCTATTGATAAAGTTAAAATTTGGATAGACGAACAAGAAAATTAATAATAAAATGGTATATTTGTAAGTATAAATATATCATTTTGTTATGGCAAAAAAAACATTACCTTGGTTAAAAGAAGCTGCTAAAGGATATGAAGCACAAAATATAGATCAAGAATCATATGATAAATCCACTCAACAAGAAAAAGAACCATATATAGGAATTGGTGCTGATTACCCTAATAAAAAAGTATCTGAATACGAAGATTTTTTAGAATATCTTCCTGAAAAAACTGTAAAATCAGGAGATTTTCAGTTAGACCAATTGGTAAAAATGAGAGCAGAACAACAAGGTGTTTGGGAAGAACTTGGTAATAAAAGTTTACAATTTGGTAGAAACATTGTTCCTCAAGTAATAAGTGGTTTTGCTTCAATGGTTGATATTCCTGGTTACTTTGATGCTGAACACGCTGCTTCAAATAGTATTGTAAATTGGGCAGCGGATTGGAAGAAAGAATCTTCTGAAATGTTTCCTGTTTATAGAGAAAATCCAAACAAATCATTAGACTTAGGTGATTCAGCTTGGTGGATCGATAGTGGTGGAGATATATTTGAATCAGTTATTAGTTTTTTAGCTCAAGGTGCTGGTGTTGGTAAAGTAGCTTCATTAGGAGCAAAAGCAATTGCTAGAAGTCTTCAAGCTAAAAAATTAGTTGATATTACTGGAATGGGTGCTGAAACTGCTAAAATGATTGGTCAAGGTGCTTCAGCATTAGGATCTGCTGTTGCATTAAATCATTCTGAAGCAGTTATTGAAGCTACTATGGTTTATAATGAAACAATTCAACATTGGTTAGAAAAAGGATATTCTTATGAAGATGCTAATAAACAAGCTGCTATTGCTGCATCTACAACTATTAATCTCAATAGAGCTAATATATTATTAAATCTTACTTCTGCTAGTGCATTTTTACAACCAATGAAATTGACTAGACAGTTGATTACTGCTCCTACAATTGGTAGAACATTAGGTAAAATAGCAGGTGAAGGAGTTCAGGAAGCAGGTGAGGAATTAATAAATCATGTTGCTGGTCAAGCTGGTAGAGCATACGGAAAAGGGGAAGAATATGACTTTGATAATGCTATGAAAGATATGACCTCTGCTCAAGGTATTGAAGCTGCTATCTTAGGAGCATTTGGTGGTATTGCTCAAACTGGTGGAACAAGTGCTTTACAAATGTCTAAGTATGGACCTGGATCGACGAGAGATGAATCAGGAAATAGAGTTTCTGCTTATTCTCAAAATATGAGTAGATACCAACAACAACAAGAAATTATTGAAAAAATGAAAGCTTCAGGTGTTAAAACATCTGATGTATTTATGAATTTAAAAAATGTTGTTGATCTTCATAATCAATTGGATCAAGCTGCTGAACAAGGTAATCAAACCAAATATGAAGAATTACAATCTAAATTATTTGAAAACCAAGCATTACAAGCATTTCAAACTGGTACAACTGAAGTACTTGAGAACTTAATTAAATCAGTTAATCAAGAAGAAGGAGCTGATCAATTAGGGATTACTAAAGATAAAGTAAATGAAGTACTTGATAATTTAAAACAATTAGAGAAAGTATATAATAACTTTGAAGAATATACTAATGTTGATGATATATTCTTTAATAGAGCTAATAAAATTAGATCAGAAAGAGTATTAGATCATTTGACAAATGAGCAAATGGGTTCTAAAATGGATCTTACTAAAACAATTGATAGAATTGCTAAAAAATATCAATTTACTAAAGATCAAGAAGTTGTAATAAAGAAAGATGGTAAAGTAGTTGATACAGAAACTAGAACTTCTAAAATTCCATTATCATACTCATTTTCTGATTTAGAAAATAATTCTGGTGATAGTAAAGAAAATCAAGAAGTATATGATCAATTTTTAAATGAAGTAAAACAAACTCCATCATATAAAACATATAATGAATATCAAGAACAAATTGATAAAGGAGAAGCATTTGCTTTAAGTTTAGATGCTCAGTTTAATGATTTAACTTCTCCAAAAGCACAGGAGGAAGCTTTATTAAAAAAGCAACAACAACAAATTGATAATGAACATTTAAAAATAATTAATGATTCTACTCAAAATGATATTTCTATCCTTAATAAAATAGCAGAAGAAACTAAGAATCAAAATATTAAACAAAAAGCAAATGATAAGATTGCTAAAATTAAAGCAGATCAATCAATTGCTGATCAAAAGAAAAAAGATGATGTAATATTCAAGAAACATGCTTTTGATATTGCTTCTGCTAAAACTATTGAGGATTTAACTAAAATACAAACTCAATTAGATTCCGCAGATATTTCTTCAGATTTGCGAAATAGTTTAAATTCTGAAATTGAAAATAGAAAATATGAAATTGAAAATGGATTAGCTTCTACTATTGTTGATGAAGTTACCACAGATGAAAAAGAAGATGTTGAGTTGAAAGATTCTAACTTAGATTCTGGATTACCTAGTGATTTTCAAGATGCTGAATCTAATAAAGATGTTGATACTCAAGTAGAAGAACTTGCTAAACAATTAGCAAAAGAAGAAGCAGCTAAAATAATTGATGAGAAAGGTGATGTAATTTATTCTTATGATAAAACTGATCAAGGTCATGATAAAGCAGCTTATTTATCAAGAGAATATGCTCAATTAGAAGAAGGTGGAATAGTAACTCGTGAAGAAATTGATAATTCTTTACGTAATATTAATCCAGATTTATTAGATCCTAATAAATTAACTGAAGGAACTCCTATTAAAATTAGAGTAAAAACTGAATTTAAAGGTGATGTTTATTCTAGTTCTTCTGTTACTAAAGAAAAGAAAACTTGGTTAGAAAGAGAGCAAGAATTACAAAATGAATTAGGTCCTAATTATAAAACTTCTCAAAGATATAAAGATGAAGTTCCATTAGTTGCTGAAGATGAATTAGGAAATGAATTATTTTATATCCATGATGTAAATTGGATTACTCCTGAAAATGTTGAAGGAAGCGATATTGATTTACATTATGATAGAGAAGCACTTAGAAAGATTAGACAACAAGTTATTGATTCTCCGAATGGAGTAACTACTAAAATTAATTCTAAATCCCCAGGTGTATTATTTAAAACTGCAAATGGAGAAAAGATTTCGGTATCAGAAGCAATGCCTGATAATAAACTATCTATTACTATAGGTAAAGATGGTGTATATACTGGAATAAACCTTAATAATAAATCAATTGTTAATAAAGAAAATCCTAAAGATGGTAGAGTTTATGCTGTTATTCCTTATGGAAAAGATAATAATATTGCAATACAATTAGAAAGAGATAAATTATCTGATCAAATTTCAGACACTATTGTTAAAGCTGTTGGTTTATATTTATCTCAAGATGAGAATAATCCAATTGTACAAGAAATAGCAAAAGCTGAAAATGGTGGATTTGATTTAACTTCTATTAGTGGTTTAAGAAATTATGTTTCTCAATTTACTTATTTGTTCCCTACTGAAGGTAAAGAAGGTTTAAATTCTGTTCTTTATAGATCGACTGATAAACTTAATTCAGAAAATAGACTATTAGCTGTTACTGGAAATTCTATTGAGTTTGGTAGACCTACTATTGGAAATGGAGCTAAATCTATTTCATTAAATAGTCCAAAAAATAAAATACCAGATTTACTTCATGCTTTAAAAACACATTTATCTGAAGCTTATGTAAGTGCAAATAAAGAACCTTTATTAAAAGATAGTAATATAGCTATTATATCTTTCGATGATACTATTTCTACAATAAAATATACTCAGTTTATTAAAGATAATTTTAAAACAAATGTGTTATCTGCTAATATTGGTACAGAAGAAAAACCAAATTACATTTATACTATCCAACCTACTATTACATTTGATACAACTTTTGCTAATATTGAACCAATTCAAAAAGAAACAAAAACTTTTGAAGATGAAATAGAAGCAGATGTATCAGATCAAATATTAGAACAACAAGCACAAGAAAAAGCTAAAGAATTGGTTGAATATCCTACTGAAAGATTACAATCTCAATTAAGTAATTTACAAGCAGGTATTTATGATGATTTTAAATATGGTTTAAATCAATTACCAACTCATGCAGAACTAGCACACATTGAAAAAGTAATTATAAGAACATTGGAAATAAGATCACAAGATCAAAAACCTAAAACTTATACTGATTCTGATGGTAATGTTTGGGAAATTCCATTAAGTGATGATATTGATGAAGGTGAAGATGATTATTTACCTTCTATTTCTAATGAAACTGAAGATGTTATTAGAAAAGAAGTAGATAGATTATTAATTACTGGATTAACATCTTCTCAGCAAGATTCATTAATTAATTATATTGCTTCATCTATTGTTAAAAAAGGAATTGAACAAAAGGAACAAACAGGTAAAGCTAAATTTGATCCTTCTGAAGTATTTGAAATTAAGAAAAAAGATATTGAAAGTATTAGAGATTTATATCAACAAAATGGAATTGAATTAAAAGCTGAAAAATTAGATATTATATTAAAAGAATATGATAAAGTAAAAAGATTGGTAAATGAATATTTATCATTGCTATCTACTGGTAGAATTTCTGATTCTGAAATTGATTCAGGTGAAGAAGCAACTGGTGGATTAGAAAATACTTTACATTCTGATGATTGGACTTTAACATTAGATTCTAAATCTACTGCTTCTGCTGAATTAAAGAAATTCTTTTCATTTATTGAGGATAAAGAAAACGGATTAACAAAAAAGAATAGTTTAGGATTCCCTGAAGTTATTCCTTTTGATACAGTTTACAATACTCTTCATGAAATATTACAAGGATTACCTGCTGATTATAAAATGATTGAGCAAAAACTTGAATTATATACTCAATATGTTCCTTGGTTACAATCTGTTATTGAAAAATTAGATGATGCTCCAGAAAGTATTAAAAATGAATTTGTATCAGATATGACAAAACACGCAATTAAAATGCGTTTTGTTATGTGGACTAAAAATAAAAATGGTTCTTTTTCAATGATTGATCAAGATGCTAATTCATCTTCTATTCAAAAAAGATTGATTACTATTTGGGGATCTAATATTAAAAGTTTAAATAATATAAACCCTATTATAACTATTAATGAAGATTCTATTTATATTTTCAATGAAGAAATATCTCAAAAGGTTATTAATCAAGCTAAAGAATGGGAAAAGAATATTAAAAATGAAGTACCAGATACATTACAATTGAAAAATTGGTTATCTAATTTTGGTATTACATTGAGTGATAGAACTTTAGATGATCTTAGAAATGGTAAATTTAAAAATGGTAAATTTTTAAGTTATTCTGAATTATTCACAAATTCAAAAGGATTGGTTAAAGTTTTATCAAAACAGTTAGAAAAATCTGTTGTTGCTGGTTTAACTTATGAAGAATCTAAATTATTAAATGATACTGTTGTTAAATCTTTAGCAATGATGGAATCATTACGTAATGTAAGTGTGTTCAGCAATTCATTTAATGCAGGTGGTAAAACAATTTATTCATTTACTAATAATAAATTTGTAGTAAATAGAATGAGAGATTTAACTGCTACAGATCAAGATGATGAATTATTGAACAAAGATTTGATTGAAGGATTGAAAACTATATCATTTACTCAAGATAGTTTATGGTTAGAAGATCTTACTGCTGAAGGTGAATTAGGTAATATTACTAAAGAAGTATTAGGAGTAGATTATCTTTCATTAGAAGCACTTAAAAAGCAATATACTTCTTCTGTAGATGATCGTAAATTAAACAAATTAAATATTGATGAACACGAAGCTATCAAACTTGCATTATTCTTTAATAATTCAGGTGGTATTTTAGATGGACAGAAAAGAAGAAAAGTATCTTTCTTTTATCCTACTATGTCTGATAAAAGTTCAATGATGATTATCAATGCTTTATCCAGAGAAGTACAATTAACAGATAATAATGAATTGACCAAAGATTCATTAGATTTATTATATAAAGCAATTGTATTACCTGAGATCAAACGTATCACTTCTAATAAAAAAGCAAAAACACTTAAAGGTTATGAACCTGATTATTTCTATTTTGTTCCTGAGTTAAATACTAAGGAAATTGTAATTAATGATGTTAATAGAACTATCAAGGATCATATTTTAGCAAATGAAGAAATTACAGGTGAGTTAAAAGAAGCTATTAAAAATGAAGTATCAGTAATGTATTCTAAATTATTAGATGAAAAATTAACTGATTGGGATAATTTAGGAATAGGTAAAAGTAATAAATCTGCAAATACCAAATTTGCATTTTTAGATGATGCTTATATGTCTTCTTCAAATGTTCCTGGTGTTGGAAATCAGAAAGTAAAATATGCTGCTGCTGATTTTATATTTAATTCATTGATTGCTAATGTTGAAGCCTTCAAATTAATAGTTGGTGATCCTGCTCAATATGCAAAATTTAAAAAAGGAAAAGATGTTAAAGAAAATTTGGAAGAAACTTTTATCAATATTGGTAAGAGATTGGCAGCAGATATAGCTCCAGGAATTGAATTAGCTGATTCTGTAAATAATCAGTACTATCAAGTATTCTTAAATGATAAGAAACTTAAAAGTAAAAACATGGATAATTCAGTTCAAAGAGAATATTTAAAAAAGATTCTTAATAAGACTGATTTTGATAAATATAATAAAATTGAAGGATCAGATGCTCAAGAGTATACTACTTGGAAAGAGCATTTATATGTAATGAAACAATTAGGAAGACTTAGTGAATCTCAATATTCTACTATTTATTCTAAGTTGAGCAAAGAACAACGATTAACTTATTCTGAATTACAAACTGTTCTTCAACCAATGAAACCTGTTTATGTTGGTAATAAATTAGAATTAGATCAAAATATAGATCGTAGAATTTATATTAAATCTTCATCATTTCCATTATTACCACAATTAACAAAAGGATTGGAAATTGATAAAATTAGAAAAGCATTAGAAACATTTGAAAAATCTAAAATTGATGAAAAAGCTTCAGATGGTTCTCAAATAACTATCCGTGCTTCATTTAATACTGCTAATAAAGTTGGCGGTATTAAAAATTCTATTGATGTTTTTGATGATAATGGGAATGTATTGGATAATATTAATATTAAAGATTCTAACACTTTATTATTATCAAGAAAAGATTTTAGAATCCAACAAGATGTTCCTTATAATTATGAAAAAGAAGCAATTAACATTGGAACTCAAGAAAGAAAATTGTTATTTAATAACATTTTAGATATTGGAGGATTTGAATACAATGGTGAGAAATTAAATGGATCTGATTTGAAAAAGATTTATGATGAAACTTATCATGAATTATTCAAATACAAACAACAAAAACTTAAAGAAGAATTAGGAATTGTAACTACTGTAAAAGCTAAAAAACAAGAATTTACTACTGGTAAATTAAGTAAACTAGCTAAAGGAGAAGAAACAGTTGATGATTTTAAAATTGATACAAGTGAAATAGAAGAACAAATAGAGTTAAGTTCTATACCTGTTGTTAAACTCAAAGAGATTTTAATTAAAGAGATTAAAGGTAGACAAGGTTATCCTTTAAATATCATTGCTTCATTAGAATTAAATTCTGAAGGAACTGATTTTAAAATTCCTTTATGGTCAAGTCCTTATGCTGATAAATTTGAATCATTATTAACATCTATTGTAAATAATGGAGTTATTAAACAAAAGTTTAATGGTCACTCTTATGTACTTGGATCAGAAGAAGGATTTAAAGTAAAAGAAGGAAATGAAGCAAATGAAGATTTAAAACAATCTGGAATAGTATTTAGTCCTGAGTTTGATCCTATTAAAGGATTACAACCAATGAGATTTGAAGATGGTAAATTATTACCTGCTCAAATTATGATTCCTTTTAACTTTAAAGATAAATCTGGATCTAAATTATCATTAATAGATTTTGTAAAAATCGAAGATGGTAAAAAGATGATTGATTTTGATAAAATTCCTAAAAAGATCCTTAATTTATTTGGATTCCGTATTCCTACACAAGGTCATAATTCAATGTCTTCTGTTGAAATTGTTGGATTTTTACCTGAAGAATCAGGAGATTTATTATTAGCTCCTAGAGATTTTACTGTACAAATGGGATCAGATTTTGATGTTGATAAATTATACACTTATATGTATAACGTAAGACTTCAAGATGGAAAGTTAACAACTGAATTTGATGATGAAACTGGATTTGTTGAAAATCAACAAAATAAAATTTTAGATATTCATCATTCTGTAATGAGTAATTCTGAACTTGCAGCAGCTATATTAGCTCCTGATTCATTTGGAGATTTTGAAAATTTAGCAAAAGAAGTTTATGATTTAAGAAAGCAATCTGGTGAAGTACCTGAGATTATTTCTATTCTTTCAGATGTATATCAAAGAACTAAATATATTAATGCTACAGCTGGTAAGGACGGAGTTGCGAATTTCTCCATTGATTCTACTTTCAATGCTTTAATTCAGGATAAAGATTTAGTATATGATCCAATTGATCCATTTAGAGTAACATTTGGTAAGAATACAAGTACTGGTGAGTTATCTAATAAATATACTTTAAGATCACAACGATTATTAAAGAAAGGAAATTTTACTGAAGATGAAAAGAAATCATTAAAATTGAAATCTTCAGTAATTCAAGGATTACAATCTTCTGCTGTTGATAATGAGAAAGCTCAAATATTAGATAAATTAAATATTAATTCTGATACATTTGATGCTATTAGAGCAATGTCTTTGTTAGGATTTGAAGAAAATGAAATAACTGGATTATTAACCCAGGATATTATTTGGAAATTTATTAATACCGTAAAAGCAGCTAATTCATCGTTAACTGATTTTACTCCTAATTTAGTAGAAAATTTCAAAACTTCTATTAAAGAAAATTATGATCCAAATGATAGATTATCTGAAATGGAAAATGATGAAATTGAAAGATTTAAATCTTTATCAGGTAAAGAATTGCTTAATAATCTGAAATCTAAACAATTAATAGAAGTTAGTGAAGATCAATTTACTCCTGATTCTAATATAATTCAAATTTTATTATTAGATAAATTCTTAGAACTATCAGAAGTTGGTAAATCTATTAAAGTAGTACAGTCTTCTATTAATACTGAATCATCTGGACTACCAAAGAATTTATTGGAAACAGAAAGTAAAGTACAACAAATTAATAGATTAGCTAGTTCAAATATTAAAAATGCTGAAAAATTATTAGGAGAATATATAGATGGTAGATTAAGTAATCCTACTACTATTAATGGTGATGCTGCTTATTATGGAGCTTTGTTTGCAAATAATATTTATGCAAAATACTTTCCTTATAATTCAGGTGGTTTAAATATTCAAGTTAATGAATTATTAGAGCATACTAATAATGAAAATGCTTCTGCTTCTAAGAAATTGAAAATGAAAGGTGAAATGTTCAAAGAAGTAAAATCTTATTTGTTTACTGATAAAGCACTAGGTTTATATGAAGGTCCATTAGAAGAAAATCAAAGAAGATTGTTCATTGATAGTGATACTAATAAATCTTTAGCAACAATAATAAGTACATTATCAGTTAAAAAATGGTTTAAAGGAAACAACTTCTTGAATAAATTAACAACTGATCTAAATTTCAATGGTATTGCTTCCAGAGTTAATTTTGAAGCTTCTACAGGTGAGAATTATGATGAAAGATCTATTTACTTAGGTTTCTTAGATTTGATTGATAAAAACATCTCTATTGGTCAATTTAATGGGATTGAATACACAACAAGAACATTGGCTCAAGATTTAATAGCTTATTCATTTTTGGAAGGTGGTACTCAAGGATCTAAACAATTCTTGAAATATATTCCTATTGAGTATATTAAAGGTGCTGGATTTGGTAAAGCTTTATCAGATACAGAATTTTCTTATTTGGGTACATTTGGAGGACAGTTTTTAACTGAAAGTAATGATACAATTTATACATTACCTTCAAGATTTATTAGACAATACTTCCAAAATAATCCAGATAAAGTAAGAAAAATAGATTTAGATCAAATTGATAAAGCTCCGACATCAATTAAGGATATTACTGAATTTAAAATTGAGAAATTCTCAATTGGAAGTTTTATTAAAGAATATATTGATGATAAAGGTATAGAAAGATCAACATCTACTCAGTTTTTAGCTGTTTATGATTCTACATTACCTAGTAAACATGCTTTATTCCAATTTGATAATACTACTAGAACTTATAAAAGAATACCTGTATTATCAGGTAAATATGGATTTAAGCAATATAATTCTCAATCAGATATAAATACTTCAATTCAACAATTTGATGATCCAGTTACATTACCAGTAATTGATATATCAACTACTTCTGAAATGCTTGATATGACTGCTGAAAATCCAGTTGTACCTACTTATGAATATAATCCTGATATTGCTGCAAATCCTCACCCAATTGAAAAATTAGGAACATTAGAACTGAATACTAAATTGAAAGGTGAAGAAGCATTAAAAGATTTAATGAAGAAATTATCTTTATCAGAATCGTTAAATCCTTATTATCAAGAATTAATTAAAGAGTATTCTAAATTAGAATTACCAAAAGGATTAGAATTTAAAATAACTAAAGAAGGAGCTACAGGATCTTTTAGTGTTAAGAAAAATACATTAAAATTAAATACTGTTGAAATGAAAGATTATAATATTAATCAAGTTTCAGCAGTTGTGCTTCATGAATTAACTCATGTGTTTACTTCTGATTTAATAAAAAAATCTACAACTGAGCAAGGTCAAAAATCATTAACATCTTTTCAGAAAGCTTCTATTGCTAGATTAAAAGGTCTTCAATTAAAATATGTAAAACACTTAATTAAAACTGGTAAATCTGAAGAATTATATTCATTTAGAAATGCCTATGCTAAATTCTTATTAGATGAAGGTAGAATAACTGAAGATAAGTTTAATATTGTTGTTAATTCACCAATTGAAGGTAGTGATTCAGCATTACCAAATTTACAAGGTGAAATAACTGATGAAACTTTATCAGAGTTTTATGGAGCATTGAAATTAGAAGAATTTGTAGCAATGGCTCAAACAGATATTGAATTTCAAAAAATATTAAATAATGTTATTGATTCAGATGGTAAATCATTCTTAGCTAAATTATTAGATCAAATAGTTGAATTGATGAAAGCTATTGGAATTGATATTAAATCTGGTAGTTTACTTGAACAATCTTTAATAGAAATTAATAATTTATTAGAATCTCAAATTGAGAAACCAGTTGTGAAAACAAATCCTTTTGTATTTACTGAACCAATTGATTTTGGTGATGAACCTATTAAACTTGATAAAAATAATATTAACTTTGAAGACTTCTTACCTTCTCCAAAAGAATTAGAAGAATTTAAACGAATCTGTAAATAATATGACAATAACAAGATGTCCAAATAAGAATCTTCCTGAATGGAAAATGTTAGTTTCTCAAGTAGGTGAAGAAATGGCAGATATTACTTATTTAGCAAATGGTCAAGATATACCAAATGTTATTTCTACTCCTCAATTGAAGAAATTAATTGGATTTAAGGAACAGAAAGAAAATCTAGCTAGAATTTCTAGTAATATTAAAAAATACAATCGTTTGAATGGAACTTCTCATCATTTTAGTAGAGAAAAACTATTTGGAAATACTTATAAATTAACATTAAAGATTAATTACTTACCTGTAAATGTTGAAAAAGCTAGACACAAAATGGCTAGTATTAATCCTGTTTACGGGAATGTTGATACTAGAGAATCATTTTCTGAATTATATCCAACTACTGAATATAAAGATACTTATGAAAATTCTGAATTTGAATTAGATCCTAATATTCAAAAAGTAGATTCTGAAGGAAATGTATTACATCCTGATAATATTGATGATGTAGATTATTTAGTATCTACAGCAGCAGCTAAAGTATCAGGTGTAGAAAAGAAAAGAAAAGATAAAATAGATTCTGAAATATTAGGATTAAAAGAAGATCTAAAGAAAACTAATGATCCTACATTAACTAGATTATATCAATCACAAATTGAAGCATTAAAGAAATTAGCTGAAAAATCAGAAACTAGAATAAAAGTATCAGCTCAAGTTAATTCTTATGAGCAAGTATTGATGTATGCTGATTCTCAATTAGATGAAATATCTCAGTTACTTTCAGAACCTTCAATAACAGCTAATAATATTTTATTTGCTCAGAAAATACTTAACTTATGGATTAAAGCAGGTGACTTTAAAACAAAATCTACTGATCATATTTTATTAGATGAAGAAGAGTTTGAAACTCCTGGTATTCGTAAAGAATTTAGATTAAGAAGAGAAACTGCGGAGGATTTAGCTGAAAAACTAAGTATTATTACTGAGAATCAAATAAGTAATTTTGTAAGGGAATACTCAGGAAAAGACTTAACTGAAGAACAAATATTTAAAAATTTAAAAGATGCTGGGTTTTTAGCTTCCAGAACATTAAATATTGGTAGAAGTGAAGACCCAATTCTCCAAGTTATATTCCAGGCTATTGAATCTGCTAATATTAAAGCTCAACAAGAAGCAAATGATTATTGGAATCAAATAGATACATTAAGTAAAAAAGCTTTATCAAAACTAAGTAATTTATCAAATAAACGTAATCCTTGGAGAAACTTTGAACAATTAACTGAATCAGGTTTAGGAACAGGTAAAATTGTTCATAGATTTTCAGATGATTATTTTACTGTGAGTAAACAATTAAAATATAATGCTTTTGAGAAACAAGATCCTAAAACAGGAAAACTAATTAGAAAAAAAGTTGATATTGAAAATTATTATAAATGGTTAGATGAAAACACTATTAATTTCGATGTTAGAAAATTATTTACTGATTCTCAATTAGATTCTGAAAGTATTCCTGAAGAAAGTTTATTTAAATCTACTTTTAATGAAAGCGATAAAATAAAGCATGTACAAGAGCTTAAATCTCAATTAGGTGAAAAGGGTTATGAATTTTACATTAAGCGTGTAGAAGACAAATTAGAACGATTTAAACTAGCTAGAGCATCAGAATGGTATAGGCTTAACTCAGAAGATTTAACTCCTGATGAAAAAGAAGTACAATTTGAAGATTGGAACAAAACTAATTCTCCATTTTGGTCTTCTCACATGAGTGAAAATAAAGATTCAAGATTAAAACCAGATAAAAAATCTTATTATACTCCAATTGGTTTAATGTATACTTATCAAGTTCCTAGAAGAATTAGTAAAAGTGGTAAACAAACCAAATGGTATGATAAAAACTTTGAAAAAATTGAAGCAGATGAAGATCTATTAAATTACTATAATTTCACTTTAGAAACATTAAAAAGAATGAAATCTGTATTACCTGTTGATAAACAACGATTAATGGGTGTGAATGATATTCCTAAAATGAAACAATCATTAGTAGATGAATTTTCTGAAAAAGGTTATATGATGGGAATTAAACCATTTTGGGATAAGTTAAAAGAAATGAGTACCACTACTGATTTATCTACTATTGATAATGGTTATGTAGATCCATTGACTGATTTAAGAGAAAAAGAGATTAATATTCAATTTGTTGAAGATACTAAGCAAAAAGTAAATGCTTTGGTAAAAACTAAAGTAATTAAATATAGACAGGCTCATAATAATGAAGATCCTACTTCTGAACAATTAAAAACATTTAGAGAAGAAGCTAGAAATGAATTAAGTCAAGAAATATCATTTGATTTACCTAAGATAATGAAAGCATATTCATTAATGGCTTTGGGTTATAAACATAAATCTTTTATTCAACCACAAATTAAATTATTAGAACAGGCTTTTAAAAGTAAAAAAGAAATTGTTACTAATAAAGCTGGTCAAGAAAAACAAAAAGATGGTGAAATATTAACAAAAGATGGATTAGCAAATTACAATGCTTCTTTGGATTATTATTTAGATTCTTCTTTTTATTCTATTGGTGGTAGAAAAGTTGAAGGTGTTACTAAGAAGAAAGTAATGACTTCAGAAGAATCTAAAAAAGCTAAAGAATTAGAAGAATTAATTGCTGGAACTGAAAATGAAGTAGAAAAGAAACATTTAGAAGAACAATTAAATAATTTAGGAGGATTTGTATCAGGATCAGGAATTGCTGATGTTGCTATGAAATATATGACTTTTAAAGGATTAGGTTGGAATGTTGGATCTGCTGTTTCAAATATGGGATTTGGTATAATTTCTAATATTAATGAAGCTTCTGATGGTAGAAATTTCAATATGAATCAAATGAGAAGAGCTTATCTTTTGACTACTAATTCAATTGGTAAAAATCTATCATTTAATACATTAAATACAAAACCTGCTATTAAAATTAGAACTTTAATGGATAAATGGGATTTGATGAAAACTTCTAATCAAGAATTATATGAGAAAAGTCATAAGTCTTCAGTAGTAAAAGGATTAGGAAGATTTGGACCTATGAGTTTACAGGAACGATCTGAGTATGTCAATTATGCTCCTATCATGATTTCTACTATGATGAACATGAAAGCTAAAAATTCTAAAGGTGAACAAGTTGAATTGTGGGAAGCTTATGATGAAAATGGTAAAATCAAAGATGGATATTCTACTGATGTTGATGAAGTTAAATTAATTCAAAAAATTAAAAGAATTATTGAAATGACTCATGGTGATTACAATAATCCATTACTTGCAAAAGCTACAGTATCAGGTAGAGCTTTATCACAATTTAGAACTTGGATGTTTGAGGGATTTGCTAATAGATTTGAATCTGAGAAAGAAGATTTTATATTATCTTATGGAAAAGAAGATCCTTATATTAGAAAAGGTAGATATAGAAGTTATACTCAAGGTCAATTAACCGCTGCTGGAGCTACATTAGGTACAACATTACTTCCTGGTATTGGAACTGCGATTGGGGGAGCTGGTGGGTTTCTGGTAGGTAAATTTTTTGGAATGCAGACAGAACAATCATCTATTAATGATGTTCTATTTACATTAAAGCAATTAGCTAGAAAATTAGCATTTCAAAAAACTCAATTTGGAGAAAGATTTAATGAAGTTGATGCTGCAAATATGAGAAAGAATATGACTGAGTTGTATGTATTAATGGCAGTTGTGGGATTAGGATTATTAATTGCTGCTGGTGGAGATGATGAAGATGAAGAAAAAACAATAGCTGCTAATTTCCTTATCAATCAAATGAATAGAATGCAAACAGATATTTCTTTTTATACTAACCCAATTGAAGCTGAAAAACTTACTAAAACTGCTGTTCCAATGGCTGCTTTAGTAACTGATGCTTCAGATTGGTTCTCACAAGTTGGTAAATTCTTTAATGATGATGAAGATGGAGAAGATGATTTCTTTCAATCTGGAGCATTTAAAGGACAATCTAAATTATTGATTCAAACAGGTGAATTGATTCCTGGGTTTGCTCAAGGAATCAGGTTAGCTAGAACAAGTTCTGCTGTAATTAAATAAATGTTAGGTAAATTTAAAAAAATCCATGCTACGGCAATAGCATGGATTATATCTTATTTAAGAAATTATGAAAAAACTTAAATAAGAAAATTGTTAATAAAGTTTTGATCTAATTATTTGTACTTTTCTTTTTTAATACTCAATATTTCTTTTTGTATTTCGAATATTTCATTTATAGAATGTTTATCATTTACTTTATAAATAGTTGCTTCACCACCATATTTTAAAAATTGATACATTCTTTTTAATACAAACCAATTATGTGTTATAAACATAATTCCAAAAAAGAAAGGAAATACTAGTAATCTTTTTATTAATCTTATCAGTTTCATTTATTATTAACTTTTAATGTCTTTGACTACATGGTTCACAACAATTATAATCTATTTGAGTATGTTGATTATAAACTGAACTACAATCATCACAATAATTATTATTACAGTTTTCACACATGTATACTTCATTTACTTCTGATTCACATATATCACAATTATAAGTTATTTGTGGTGAAAATGAATCAAACCATTGATCTTTCATGATGTATAAAATTTCTCATTAATAAATGATTCTATAGTATCAAAAAAGTCACCATCCCATTCTCTATCTTTATATAAAGTTTCAAATTCGTTAGTGAGTTCTTTTGCTAATTCATATAACCCACCTATTCCTTGTTCGTCTTGTACTTTCTTTATACTATTAGGGGGGTTTATATCATTATCCCATTTAGTAATTTCAGCTACTATCTCAAAATGAGTTTCATGCCATGATTCAAATTCAAAGTTATTTGAAAATTCTAAGTTTGTCATTTATTATTTTATTTAAGTTTAATTTATAGTAACCTTTTACTGGGGTAGAGTAACAACTCTCCTCAATTCTAATAGTTATATATATATGATATACAACTAACAAGCCACTCTATACACACTTCCGTGGGGTAAGCTATTTCTTATTTATTCAGGATAATATAAATTATCACTAAGCCTTCTTCGTTCAGTAAATAATGTAAATCTTTCGATCTCTACCCACCTAGAAGACAAGGTTAAGTCTTACTAGGTTTTTTTATTAATTTACCGTTGTATGGTAGCATTTAATTTTGTTATAGGTCTAAATAGATGAAACAACCGTCAGTCAAACAATACAGAATGTTAATTTATAGGACTATGAAGATATGTATTGACTGAACGGTTGTTGTATAATAACCTTTTTACATCTTAAATACCTTCAACTGTCCTACGAGTTTCTGTACCATTGACATTTCAAATATACTAAAATTTATTAATATACTTATTATTTAAAGAAATTTATTAAATGTTGTAAATCATAATACAGTTCAGACGTTGGTTCTAAATTATTTAAAATAATATTTAAATTCTTTAATTTAGATTGAATAATAAAATCATCAGATCTACTATATCTTTCATTGTAATATTTTTCTGGTAATCTTTGACCAGCTCTGCTATAATCAGGCATTTTACCTTCTATTTTACCAATTCTATAAGCTACTTTAATATGATCTTTAAATTTAGATTCATGATAATAACTTAAATGAATTAATTCTTCTTTGTTTATTTCATCTAATTTATTAATAGAATCTCTGAATTGTTCAAATGGATTTTTCATATATTAATAAAAATTAATTAATTTCAAATTCATTTATAAATGTACCAGGATCTAACTTATGTTTCTTCGAAGCAATTTCTAATAAATCATCTTTTGTTATTTCAAATTCAATAGGTTCTGCATTTTCATACTTTTCATCTGACCATTCTTCATTGTCTAAATACGCTTTTATTTTCATTATATTATTTCTTTATAATCATTAAAATCTCTTTTATTAACTTCAATAATAGATGATATTATTGGATCTTTCAAATCTTTTCTACTTTTAGAAATATATTCAACCATTAGTTTTCTATTCGGATAATTTCCAGAATAACACATCCATTCTAAATCACCATGTACATTATTTACACTAAATGATATAATAAAATATCTTTTAATCTTGAATATTCGTTTTATTAGATTTATCATAGTTTTTTATTAAATTATTAAATTCATCTTCTGTTAAGTAAGTACTAAAAGGTTTATTATTTATAGTTAAATATTTCGTAGCAAAATAATATATAGAATTTTTACATTTTTCAAATTCTATAAGTGCATCATTTAATTTATCTTTTTTAAATAATTCACCATGAATCACTTCAACAACTGCATGTTCAAATTGTATTACTGGATAACCATCTTTAGATTTACCAATGTAGATACCGTCTAATGATCGATCTCCTTTTTTACACATAACTTCTTCTCCATTATAGAAACCAATATTATCACAATCTGAATAAGTTTTGTTTATAATGGGTTTAAAACCTTTTTTGATATAATAATCAATATTTTTATTTTCCATTTTTAATTGTTTTAAATTTAATATTATTAATTTGACTTTATTTCTAAATCGTATTGCTCCTTACCTAACTGTTTACAAAGGTTTTATTTAAAAATCATCGTAACTATTTGATTCTGTACCATCTAAATTTTCACCTGAATTACTCCAGTATGGAATTTTTGTAGAATCATAAAAAGAAACTTCTTCCGAGTCTATACAGTAATCAACCGTTTCTAATACTATTTTTTTCAACTGATCCTGAGTTAATGTGTCTACCCATTCTTTTAATCTTTCTGTTCTTTTCATTCCGTTATTAATTTAATTAGTGAATACTTCTACCCAATTAAAAGATGTTTGATTTGTTTCATCTAAAACACATTTTAAATCATCTTCTATATCATATAGAAACTCTCTTTTTTCTTGGTTTACTTCTAGTATGCAAGGTCTATCTTCACCACATCCCGTACATTTAAATGTTCTTTTTACTATCATTTCTCAATTTTTAAAAGTGAATACTTCCTACTATCCAACCAAACAAACAACTCAAACACGGTTATTTCATCTGTAATGGTATATTTATCATAGTGAGGTGTGTTTGTGTAGTTCGTTACATGATACTTTACTGAATCAATCGTAACAACATCATCGAATAGAGTTTTTGGATCATTTCTTTCGAATGTTTGAGTGAAAGAATTAAACGATAGGAGTAGAATTAATATAAGTGTTTTCATGGTTGCATTGGGATATGTGGTGCAATTATTTGTTTGCCTTTATTTTTCAGATTATTTAAAATTACTAAAAAATCATATTTTGATTGAGCATCGTTATTTTTTATCGCTTCAATATATTTGTTCTCGATGCACTTGATTTGTTTTTCTTTTTCCAACTTCATAACTGTAATACAATTAATTTAATTCCAATTATTTCTGCTATACTTTTAATTTCCGAAACTAAAACTTTGCATTGTTCTTCTGTCATATCAGCTGATATAACTATCGATGTTTCCATAATTTATATTTTTTGAGTATGTGAGTTACTGAAACATAGGAGTGAAATTATTAGGGTTAGTTTTTTCATGGGTTAACTTTACTTACAGTTAAATAATCTGAAAAATAATACACGCTTCCTGTTTTTACACATGTTATATGAGTTTGAAAAACATGCCTTTTATACGATTCAATTTGTCTTACTGATCCGTATTTATTGGTAAACTCATACGTTTCAATTTCTGGTTCAGAACATACTGGAACATATTGGTAAAACTGTCCATCTTTTGATACATATTTGTGAATATTCCAACTATTAGTTTTCTTCAATCCACAATTAATACACTCATTTTTATTCCATTTATGATTTTTATTTTCCATATCTATTTTTTAATGTTTACAAAGTTGAATGGTGTTGTTTTTATTGTTTAATAGTTTTTATTTTTAACTCGACTTCACTATACTTTCTCCACAGATTATCTCGCAACTTTACAATTTTATCTCTTGATGAAAGTAATATGTTCCATTCTTTATCGTCTGGAGAATAAAAGCAATTTGCGGTTGCTTCTAATTCATGAATACACTTATCTAGTTGATCTATTCTATTCATTATTAATTTCAATTCATCTTTCATACTTCATAAGGATTAGTTTATTAATCTCAAACTTTTAAACCAATTTAATATTCGACTTTTATCCCCGTTTCCGTAGTGCCATTTTCCAGTAAGCATGAAAACAAATGGAAGTCCTATAATCATTAAAATAAAAAGAATTAATGCAAATGGGAGAGTTATTCTTACCCACCATTTTACCTTGGTAGCCTTTTCGGTATAAAATTCAATACCAAGTGAAATCCATCTATCGCACATTTCTTCATTTGACACTTTGTTTAGTTCAGGAAACGTTTCCCTGAATTTCGGTATGTAGTTCATATCGTTATGGCTCCATACTCTTTTTAACTCTCTAAATATTTTCATAAGGATTAGTTTCTAGTTTAGTTACGTCGATTGCTAGGTTTCGGTCGATTAGGTTGAATACATCATATTTGTTTTTGAATAAATATTGCACAATAGAATATGGTAATTTGTTCAACCATAAATCGTAACTGTATTTCTCAATATACTCCTTGCGTTCTTTTGTGGTATAATCAATGTATGCTGATTGTCCAATCCTGCTCATTTCAATTCTTAACATTTCATTTGTAAGGTGTGATAGTGGGTATAGAAGTGGTTTATGTTTATCCAATATTAACCCTTCATAAATCAAGTGATTATGACCCACCGTTTCAGTATCGTATGTAAAGTGGAGTAATGTAACATTTCTTACTTCTTTTGTCCGATCTGAAATAGCTTTCAACCCATAAGGCAAATACGGTGCTACTTCTTCAATTGTTAGTTTTTCCATCTTACTTAAATTTTATTGATTCGATTTGTTTGCAGAAGGGATGTACAATATTATTTGAGTCAATAAAAAGTCCTTTCGAATCAATCATAAATAAATTAGATACTTCACCATGTCCTTCATTATGATCTTCTTTGTTGCTACTAAACAAACACAAACTACCAATATCAGGAAGGTTAACGGATTGCGGATTGCGGATATTTTCAGGTTCAATATTTAAATAGCAATCCCAATGCCAAACAACATGATTTTCACCATCTTTACCAATGTAATTAGCTATCGAATAACCATCTTCACCATCTATTTTACACTCCACTTCCTCCCCATTCACATACTCAACCGTTTCAACTTTCGAAAGTTTATTAAACTCCTCCTCTGAAATATATTTGTTGTTTTCAATGCAGTAGTTTAGCCACGGTAGACGTTCGGGTGTTTCGTTTATAGTTATACCTGTGCTATCGCTTTTCCAAAAACCTTCATTAAATTCAATTGATTCAAACTTTGTGTTTATACAATTCTCACTCCATATTTCTAAACCATCTATTTTACTCACTATAATTATAGCATCATTACCATAATAGTTAACAGTATAGCATTTCCCGACCTCAACGCTTGGAGTTTCTTTTTGTTTGGTTGCAACATCTATAGCGTAAACAAGTGAGTCAAAGGCATCGTTTTTAGTTCTTTCTTGGTAAGTCTTATCGTTTTCTTCCTTTTGCTCGGTTACTATTTCTGCCCATTTATTAACCGAAAATATTAAACAACGTTCCTGATCGAAACAATGCCAAATACGACCATCTGAATTTTCTTTAAATTTTCCATTTAATTCAAATACTTTTAAATCAATTAAGCAAATAGCTTTTTTACCTCTGTAAAGCCTTTCCGCTTTCTCTAAATTTGTTTCTTCCATTGTTTTCAAAATTTTATTACTTTAATTATTATTTTATTTTCATTTAAATGATGATATAAATTAGCAACTTTATATGTTCCAGTAGCAACAACAATCATATTATCAATTTGAGGAAGTATAAATGAATCTCTTTGTACTTCGTATATCAATTTATTAGTTCCTTGATTTCTAATTTCAATTTTTGTCATTTT
>ERZ1292625.185-Hain-H41-01um-R1-185-length-107153-cov-122_pt2 | contig 58762 bp, 55 predicted proteins | sample MGYA00564400_ERZ1292625 | MGnify/ENA primary metagenome ERZ1292625 (study PRJEB36523, sample SAMEA6512639) | groundwater metagenome | collected 2019-01-08 | study: AquaDiva: Metagenomics assemblies of 32 groundwater samples | reverse complement strand
ATTTCATTTTCCTTTCAACCTAACGGTGAGCAGGTTCAAGTATTTAGCGAGATCAGTGATAGAAAAATCTGAAAGTATTCCTTTGCGCATATGCTGAATATCAGATATTTTAATATTCATTAATTCGGCTGCTTTAGCATCATCTAATTCCCGTGATAAAATAGTTTTATCAATTTCTAATGCCAATGCTGCTTTGGCTAAGGTATTCACAGGATCAGCAACTCCTAAATCTTGAAATACATTTCCAGAACTTTTTTCAATTTTGCATTTCATGGGTTCACATTTCCCCCAATTCCACAACCTTAGACCCAACAAGAGATAAACGTCGAATAGTTTTCCCCTCGTAATTTGTTTGTCGAGCATCTATTTTTAACGCCATTACGACGTTCTTAACATTCTCAATAATTGACTCTTCTGATTTGAATAAACAACTTTCTGATTTTAATGTGATTTCACAACTGGCATTTTGAATAGAACCTTCCCAACTCCAAGCCCCAGCTTTCACGCAAGTCCAGAATATGATTTCGGCTTTATCTGTTTCTGAATTCTCAATAGCAAATATCATTTCTATTCTCCTAAAATTCGACTAAGTATTTCCACATATCCATTAATCTCATGTGGAGCAGAAGGGAATTCACAAATAATGGGAACATTAATTTTATCCCGTATTTTTATTAAATTCACATAGTTATCATGAGTTGGAGCACAATGAACACTATCGTTATTCACTTCACTCCAATGAATTTGTCCTAAACGATTTTTGAAAATATTTAAAAATTCATCAAAAATCTGTAAAGTACTTGATGGATGTAATTTAAGCCCTACTTGACAAGCATGACCTATATCTAAACACAAGCGAGCTTCTGGCAATAAACCTATTGATCGCATTTATTATCCTCAATCCAATTTAAATCATAACCCTTTTCAAACAGACAGATGGGTCCCCTCCATCCATCAGGAAAAGGTAAATGGCTATCTTTAGGATGAATTTTTGCTATAGCATACGGAAACGGTAAATTGTCTTCTGGGATATCTGAAGCCCGGAAATAAGATACTGGCATTTCAAATCCAGGAAACAACAATTTATTACTGTCAACGATAAGCAATTGAACTATACTATCATGTGGAAACCAATATATTTGAACAGTAGTATGTTCAATTAGTTTCTTAACTAAAAATTCCGCTTGCTGCTCTACGGTCTTTACGACCATCTACCAGTCCACTCCAAGCTTTGTTTTCATCTTTTCAATATAATCTTCTAACTTAGTCCCAGCTTCACAAAAGGCTTCTCTTAATTTATGAAATTGAGAATCTTTAATGTCATCAAATGAAGAATAATGCCGAAAACAATATTCAAAACCTTCATTCTCAATCTTCCCTACCAAATATTCCAAATCTTCTTTAGTCATCTTTGATGCAGAAATTTTAGAACGAGTTTTCTTTACAGTAGATTTTTTTGCTGCTTTTTTCTTAGCCATGCTTTTCTCCTTTTCTTAAGAATTGCTCCCATGTCTAATACCATATTATTTCTCCCTTTTCTGGCACTTCGCGGGGGCCTTTTTTGCCCACTTTACAAATCTTTGTGCATCTTCATAAGAGCTATCTTTGCCAAGAAAAACCTGCTTTAAAGCCAGCACTGCACAAGTGCCACATAAATCTATAGATTCTACTACATTTTCCATAGAACCTGCACCATCCATTTGACGATCAGTACAAGCAGCAATAAAGTCCAACCGAGTAAGTTCTCCACACACATCACACAGCCTATAATCTGGTCTCATTTTATTTCCCCAAAATCACTGGCGTATCCCCAACATCTACATTGTTCCCCAAGACCGAAACACCCCGAATAACTACATTCAATCTGTTAAACACTACATCATAAATTCCATCACCAATCTTCACTGAAAATGCCCCATTCCCCATCGTTGAATCACAACCAACTAACCCTCCACTTCCATTCATCCGAACATCAAAAAACTCATCATTCAATCCCTCTTTTAATCCCATCATCCTCTGACAAATAGCATAATCCCTTAAATCCGCATCCCCATCTCCGTCCATGTCTCGCAAAGGTGATACTTCTTTCAATGTCACCCCATTATCCCCTCTCGGAGTCCATTCTCCATTTTCATCTCGATCAACATATAATACTCCAAAAATATAAGTACGAGGATTTAATGGTTTAGCAAAAACTTCCGTAGAAAATTGAATATTATCCACAGGAGCATTCAGTCCCCCTAAAGGAGGAACAAAACTTCGTGATTCAACCTTATGACCAAATGAACTAAAATTAACACTCAACATATTATCGCGATGACCCGAACTGTTCCACCATCCTTTATGATTAGATATTATCTTGGCCTCATTAATCAATATCGGATTACCAGAATATGATACTAATATGTTTTCCCCATAACTATTCCACGGATATCCAGCAGCAACTAACCGTTGTCCAGGATTCGCTCCAGTATAACTCGGCAATCCAATAGCAGGAGAACCAGCAGATGTTCCATCAAGCGTTTCATAATGAGCAAAAGAATCAGGAACTTTTCCAGAAGCAATCTGCCCTAAATTAGCATGCATCCAAGTATTATGGTTCGTTGCTGCATTCCCAACTAAACGTTGATATGCCAATGGAGGAACTGGGACTCTTGTTTCAATCGTTGCCGAACCCAATCTTACACTTTCCCCAGAAGGATCAAGACGAGCACGATTCACTAATCGCAACATTAATAAATCCCAATCTGAATCTGCTGTCTCTACAGAAAAATTGGAAATTACGTTGTCATCTTTAACTATTTTAATGGATTCACGTACAAAAATATAACGGCGACAACCTGCCGATCCAAATAAACACAGGATTGACAATATAGTTATAACAAAAATCAAAATTCGAAGTCTATTTGTCATTGAACCTCCTAAAAGTGCAGAGCGTTACCGCGTGCTGAAAAATAACATTGGAAGGGAATGATTAGGACTCCGGTCTACAAGCCCACTAACTCTCAATTTCGATATCTGACAGATAAGCTATCTTGGATATATCTTCTATCCCAAAATGCTTACAATCGTCGCAAACCCCCAATAAACAGTTCACACTACCAACAATCGCATAAGCTCCATCTTTTAGCTGAAGAATAGCTCCACTACGAATTTGTTTGTACATTTGTTCATAGCTGGCTTCCTTTTTAATCTCGAAGTCTTTGAACTTCAAGAATTTGCCAAATTTGTTTATCAAAATCTGTACATCATCAGGAGTTTGCATCTTATTAATCTTGAGCATAATCACTTCTTAATACTTCTTCCGCCAACACTTTTAATGCATTTTCTACCCCAACTCTATTCCCATATTCACGAGTGGCCATCGCTGCCAATAATCGAACTTCTTCTTCAGTTAATGCAGCAAAATTGCCGTGTAAACACCATCCACAATTATCATTGTCAGGTTCCCCTTTAAACACTGTCAAAAGAGGTTTACTATTCGTAAAAACCCGTTTCTTACGTTCTGCCTCTGCTAATTGATTAAAAGATAACATCTTTCCAATATCTTCTGGCAACATTTTAAACTCCGGTGTTTTCTTGAATTCCTCAGGTGTCATTGTAGATCGATCTCCTTTAATGCAAAAAACTCATTGATTATATACTATACCGGCTTCTTTTCTGCCACGATACAACCAAATGATATACCTAATGTACTATATTTTTTTATTTTTGCAAATTTTTGCAGAAGAATTACTCAATAAAATAGGAGAAACGGAAAGCATCCGTGCTTCCCGTTTAATGAAGGACCATTCAAGATACCACAACTTTCTTCAACCATGCTGTTTGAGTACTACCTGTTCTTCCTAAATTTTTTAACATCTGCTCCTGCTCTGCCCAAATATGTTGCACCGTTGTCTCTGCAATTAATTGCTCCATTACCAACGCCCAATGCTGATCCTGAGCTTCTTTTAGCTCATTAGCCGTAGATTCATTATCCCGTATCTTCTCTGCATATCTCTCATCAACTTCTTGTATCCGCTGTGCAATGTCTCTCTTCTTTTGAACAGTATTATAAATCACAGTATCAGGAGTATCTTGCAAAACCATATAATGAGTTGTCACGGCATTATTACTATTAACACGAAATGCTCTACCCTCAACCTGATCCGCATCCTTGGGAGACCAAGAAATGTCATTCACAATAACATTGTTCACAATATTAGGTAAATCCAAACCCGTACCAGAAGAAAATACCCCAAGTATCATCACTCTCAAATTTGACTGCGGATCACGAAAAATATCCACCATTTCCTGCTTCAAGGTTGTTCTGGTCCCTTCTCCCATCACCATATAACTCTCCATCCCTTTTGGTTTCAAAGCAGATGAAATTATTCGCTGTAATTCTTCCGCAGGTTCCCTAAAACACGTGAATAATAAAACCTTTTCACCTCTCTGAACAATATCTAATGCATTCTTAACCGAATAAGGAACTTTATCAAGAGCCATCTGTATACGATAAGCCGTTAAACGATTTAACACAGAATTAGAATTTCTCTCATTCTTCCTGTCAGCTTGCATTATTCTTAATCGCTCATTGGCCTTTTCTTTTAATTGAAGCTGCTCCTCCAAACCCGTGGGAATCATCTCTGGTTGTCTCGTATGATCTGGCAACTCAGGACGAACTTGTTTCTTCGTTTTGCGATGATAAACATCCGTGAGAATTAACATGGCATGTAAATCAGTAATGTTTTTAATCTGTTCATCCACAATTGGTCTAAGCATTTCCTCTGCCAGTTGTGTTGCAATGTCTATTTTTCCATCCAAATCAAGAGTATTAAATTCTTTATGTTCCTTGCTAACAATGTGTAGAAAATCCCTAGCGTTAGAAGGATCAACGTCATACTCTTGATCCGTACCATGTATTTTGCTTTTCTTCGATCCAGTGTATTTATCACTGAACTTCCTGCGATTCATATATCCCATAGGATTTCCAACGCATAATAATTGTTGATGAAGATCAAGCGGCTTATTCGCAGCAATAGTTGCACTTGCTCCCCATTTAAATGGAATAGTTTTGCCTATTTGGGCTATATTCAAAGAAGTATTGGCCGTGGCATTTTTAATCATGTGACATTCATCTAATATCAAAACGTCAAAATTTTGAGCCCTAATCTGATCCAATAACTCTTGAACCTGAGCCTGCCGTTGAGCCTTTGGAAGATTATTAGAATCTACCATGTCTTGAGCATCTAAAACATCATCAGAATCATCCGTGTCTGCCATAATTTCTTTTTCTTGCTCAGCTTGAGTTAATGTGTTTACCGCTCCATAAGAAAGAACTAACCATTTGGCATTGGGTTGATGCATGTCTTGAATGTTAAGTTTTACCGGAGACTCTTGGCTGTATAAAAATTGATTATCATCAGGAAGTCCAAGAGTTTGCAAAATATTTTTCGCAAATTGTTCTACTACGGATGCTGGTTCGAAAACAAGTATTTTACCACTGGCTAATCCTGGATCCCATCGATTCTTCTCCTTTGTACGCATATCCGCAGCCACTATTAGCTGGGCCGATTTGCCTACTCCAGTGGCATCCCCTAAAAGTGCTGATTGTCGTGAATACAACCATTCCGTTCCTTTGATTTGCAAAGGATATAACTGAAATGGCTCTTGTCCTGATTTTTGAATCTTATATTCCAATACTTCTTGCCTGAACTGTTCCTCATCAGGTGCATATAACCCATATTCATCCTTCAATCGATGACGAGCTTTACGAGTCTTGTAATATCCATCCAAAACTCCATTAATAACCTTATGAACCTTAATATGTTTAGAACGTCTTAATTCAGAACCTACTTTTAAAGCCTTATCAATTAAGTCCGTAGTATCAAACCCCTTGATCGCCAACATCTTTTGAAAGTCTTGATAAATAGAAAAGCTTCCTTTGAGAAAAATCGCAGTTTTACCACGAATAAAATATTCTCCCGCAGGTTGAATGAATTGCTCGCGTTTACGAGCAATATTCTCACTAACTCGATCTACAATTTTAGCCACCATCTCAAGCGGAGGAGGCGGTTGTGATACTGGCTGCGTCTGTGTTGCAGAAACTGGTTGATTGCCCTTAACTGTGAAAACTTTTTCAACAATATCCAGAAATGTAGGAAGCAAGTCTTTCTCTCTACCTTCAAATTGTGCCAAATTAGTAGAAAGATGATAATCCATCGAATTGCTAACATTATCAAAAGCTACTCGGAATTTACCAACTCTACCACTAGTCGATTGATCTGTAATAGCCGCATCAATAGCAGAAATATCATAATTATTATTCACAAAAACTTGTTTCAACGACGGAATTAGTGCTGGAGTTAATCCCGTTACTAACCACTCTTTTGATAAAGTTTTATCTTTTTCTAAATGAACTCCCAATTGTTGAATTTGATCTCGAATGAGGTTTTTAGGATTACCAGTAGCATCTATTCCTTGCCATAAATAAGCCATCGGTTTATCTGGCAATGGTGAAGTCCAACTTAAAGCATACAGATAATAATCCGAAGTAGCTTGGAGCAATCGAAAACTTGTAACCTTGAGATTTTGTGAATGTCGTTGCTGAGTTTGATTTTGTTGCTGTTGTTGACGTTCTTGAGCCTTACGATTTAGTTCAGATTTAAGACGAAAAACTTCAGGTTCTGTAGGAGATAAAGAAGATAAATTGAACAATGTATCTTCTATTGCTCTTGCAGAAATTAATGTGTTGCCATTATTCTGCAAAACTTGAGCAGTAGAAGGAGAATTCTTTAGTTCATTAAACCACATTTGTTTGTTACGATCTACGGTTTGCTGAGATAAAATGTTCTGAATTAGTTTTTTGAGACTATTAATATTGCCAGGACCAAAGGAGAATTGAAGATCTCCCCATCCAGCTTCTTTTTTAAGTGGCACTTTTAATAATTGCATCAACCAGTTCATTCCCTTTATTTTGGGATTTTTCTCAGGAAAATCCTTGACATTTGAAAGAAAATTATTAAAATGATGGACATGACTTTCCCTATTATACTCCATCCAAATCCTGAAATGCCCTTTTCTATCGCCAGAAGGCAATTAGAAGAGATTATGGGATGGACTTTTGAACAAGCCTATGTGAGGTGCAAACAAGCAGAGGATGAAGGAAGGATTCAGTTGTTAGTGAATGATCGACAAGAAAATTTATTGATAGATGCAGGTTTGATTACGATAATGACGATCCAAATGCTAAAATAAAATGGAGACAAGGACAAACTGCCTTTAAAGACTTTATACGAATGTTAAGAGAGGAAGAAATACAAAACCATATCGAAATGTGCGAAGGATTATGAAAATTAAATCAACCAAACCAACAAAACTCGAAGCTGCTATCATTGATCAAATTATTGAACTTTGGCAAGACAAAAAATTAGACTCAATAGAAGACGCTCTCCTTGTTGCTCTAAAATGCGGAATAATTTATTCTAATCAAAATTTTTGCGGGAATAAAATTCCGCAGGCTACACCTACACGAAATCGTGGCTTTTGATTTGATTCCATTTAATTAACTCCCTAAGCCATAGGCCCTTTAACAGGACAGACAAATATCAAATATTCCTGCTGCTCATCAGTCAATGTAGAATGCCATTCCCATGCCTTCTTCTCAAACTCAATCCGAGCCAACTTCTCCTCCAATTCCCCTTCTTCATACTCAATCCGATCCACAATCAACTCAGAACCCTCTGGCAATGCATTACGAATATTCTCAAGAGTCATTTCAACATTATAGTCAGGACTTATTCCAAAACCTAAGTCTTTAACACTATTTAATACAAATCCCTTATCTATAGCATTCATCGCCTCACATATATTCATATGAGTAGAACGACGTAATGCTAAATTAGTCTGAATCCTATCCTTATATGTAATCCTGCAATGTGCCCTCATGAACTCATGCCTTCCTTTGACTCCGATTCCATTCATCAGTCAACCGAGTCTTTTCTCTCAATAAACACATAATCACAAATTTCAATGCCTTAACATTATTAAAATCCAAATTATGTTGTTTCACATAACGATAACAATAATGAATAGTCGGATCATGCTGAATATGAAACTCCATCCATTTATCTAACACCTCATCATCTGTTTCTAACATGTTTTTAAATTGCTTATCAGTAAATATCATTCGACCAAAACCACTTGGCTCAAATTCAGGATACTCCACTTCCTCTCCCTCAATAATGTAATCTGATGCATCCATTTCGCTATTCCTTTTCTATAATGTTCATTTTCTGCGATTTAAATTCTTATTTGCCAATAATTTTGCATTTCGCCAAAACTTAGTGTTAGAAAATTTTAATAAAGCCGCTTCATGTACGTCTGTTGTATCAAATACTTTGTGACTCTTTAACTTTTCTTCTATCATCCTGATTTCCGAATAGTCCCCAATGCATTACGCTTCCACTCAGGCCACTTCTCAACAATGGCAGACGCCCGCTCCAAGTGAGCTGTAAATTCTTTCTTTCGCTTATCACAAATCTTCTGAACAGCATCCTGTAATATCTTCACTTCAACTTTGTCCAAATCATTGTGCTCAATTGGTTCAATAATGAAAGCAGCTTTCATGTTTTCCTCATAGGTTTCAACAACCTCTGTAATTCACAATCTTTTTTATGTCCAATATAGGATTCACAAATATGCTTTATATTCCGATGCTCAGGATTATTCCCTTGACAAACAGAACACACCTCCATCTCACTTCCTTCATAAAATACTTTAAACCATTCCAATTTCTTCAATAATTTCTTGGCATCCTTTACCCATTGATCTTGAACATCTTTCTTTGCCATTACTAAGTCCTACTCTCTATGGAAACATTTGTCTCCACCCACGCCGCTAACTCATCTTTCATTGTGGGGATAAAATTGATGGATTCTTTTCTAATTCAGTAAAAATATCATTATCAACTGTTGCTGAACCGCGAGATCTATTTCGAGGTGCAGGTTCTGGTTTAGTTATTCCATTAGGATCCACTATTACAGAGACATTGTGACTATTAGCAAATCCATCCGCCAGAAAATTATTTCTCCTTCTTGATTTTGGAATAAATAATTCAAAATTAAAATTCATATTCCTACACGCAGTTTTAAGAACACTTAGATTAGATAGTGCAAGATTTTGATGAGGATGAGCAATTTCATCACCCTTGGGATGATGATAAACACTTGCTTTCCCATTAGTGTTTTTTATTAAGGCTCTTATAAACTCTTCGCGATATGGAATGGGAATCTTATTTAAGCAACAATATGTCCAAAAATGATAAAGCCATCGAACATGAGTTTCACTCGGACTCTCTCCTAATACTTTAGTTTCTTGAAATAATGATAGATAAGTTGCTGTAAACTCACGTAATATTTTAATGAAACGATTCATTTCCATTTCAAACAAGTTGGGATTCATGTTCTTTTCTTTAAGTATATCAACAAGCTTTTGTTCAATACTTTCTTTGAGGGTTTCTGAAATTGTAGGTTTTTGGCTTAACTTAGAACAACCGGCATCAAAGCTCGTTAAACCTCTATCTTCTTTGAGCCATCTATATAGGAGACTATAATTATCTCTTAACTGTTTATGTTCTTGATCCCGATTCTTCTTTATTCGCTTGCAATTTGCCCTGGCTAATTGTGCATTAATTTCTTCAGCAAACGTGTTAAATAAAACCTTCCATAGATCATAATCAGTCAGATTATTTGATAAAATCCCCTTCGCCAATTCAAAAGGGCTTAAGGAAGTTCCATTGTTGATCCTAAAAAAACTTTCATAAGCTTCGTACTCATCTCTGTAGATCCACTCTTGTATGGATGCCATCACTAAATCAAGATCTGACTTTACACCGTCAAAAGGTTTTGACATAAACAATATCAATGAATTGATCCTATTGCCGCCATCATTAAGACCTAACTGCAATTGATTGCTTATTTTAAAAGTGTAAAATGGAGTTTCTAAATTCGCAAGACATGAATAATTGGTTTTTTGCCGTCTGATTATTTCAGTTAAGGTTCTGTGAAAACCTTCATGTTTGGCTGGTTCCCATGCTTTGCCATCTCGTTGCCAAGATGGAAGGTAATATAATTTTTCTTTATAATTCTTGAGAATAACAGTAATAGGAAGAGTGCTTTCTGCTATTTTTTGTGCCACAGTTGTTCTCCTTAATAACTACAAGTGTACAATATTAAATTCTCTATCGGGATTAATCTGACATGAGCTAAGCTTACAATATATTTTGCGGAAAAACAAAAAACCCTCATTGATAAAATAGTACTTTATTTACTTACAAATCATAATATTGTTCTATTCCACAAAATACGGTATAACTTTAATCAACTTTCACTCCCTCGACTTGACATTTATTAATCCCAATGCTATCATGCACTCATGACCGAAGAAACTACATTATTGGAACAACCAATCTCTTACATCAAACTGTCTACCAGAGTCAGTCGATGTTTAAGGTCTCCGAGAGTTTTTATATTTCCGCAAATTTGGCGATGTTCCCAAGTTGATTTAAGAAAGCTATTATCTACCTCCCTAACCCCAAAACAACTCCGCAGGATACCAAGTTTTGGCAAAGTCGCCCTACATGAAATTCAACGTAAACTTCTTGATCTTGGATTATCTCTCAAAGAAGAAAACAAATGAACCCACAAGAACTACTATCCAAATTACAAACCTTCTTCCCATGGAACTACCTCCATAAGCACGATATCTGCTTCTGGACGTGGCCATTAGGACATGTATGGAAAAATCCAGATACCATACATCCAAATAGTTGGAAATTCATGGAATGTAAAATGTGCGGAAAATTAAAATTCAAAAGAATCGGAGATGTATACGCCTTTTATAATGATTAATTGACGAACCTGATGTAACCCCAAATGGTAGCTACAAAGTAAATGTGGGTAGTGGACAAACCATATTCCTAGAGAGTATCAGCGTTTTAGAAAATTCCATGAAAGGACATGATGTTCCCATCTGATTTTGACCAATCAAATAAAGTTCTTGACCGTCCTCCTACAATGACAGCGGACGATTGTGATCCACTTAATGTGTGGAGAGGAGATGACTCAGAAGGAATTCCTGTAGTAATCTCTTGTTGGAAATTCACCAAAGAAGAACTAGAAATAATGCAAAAAACTGGAAAAGTATGGCTCATTATAAGAGGAACAACTATGCCGCCAGCTTCAATCTCTGGAATGGAAATCTGGCCCAAAGAGACTTGACATTTATTAAGAAATCTGGTAGCATTGCCTTCATGGAAACAATACAAGAAGTTAATCGTAATGCCAGTAGACCAATTGCTGATATAAAACTCTCAACAAGAGTCAGAAAATGCCTCAACAGATTAGGACTTAAAACCCTTGAAGAAGTAGCTCTACGCTCTGAAGGAGAACTATTAACCACCCGTAATTTTAGCTCCATATCTCTAAAAGAACTAAACCAAGTACTCGCAGATCGTGGATTATCTCTCAGACCCCCTCAACAACCAATTGAACAACGCCAAAAAGAAATGATCCCCATCTCTGATTTAAACCTAATACCCAATGCCAAAATTGCCTTAAACTCAATCAATGTGAAAACTCTCGGAGATTTACTTGAATATTCCGAAGAACAATTATTAAAAGTTAAATACTTCGGACTATCATCCCTCACCGAAATTAAAAAACAACTCGCCACTTTAGGATTATCTCTTCGTGACCGACCCCCAACTCAACCTCGAACAACCAAAGTCACTATTCATTTAACGCAAAATAAATATACATGGACAGCAACATTCTTAGAAATATGCTCCATCCACTCTTCTCAAAAATTCAGAGATAGAGAACGAACAATCAAACATGCTGAACGAGTAATGAAATCTTTTAATCTACAAATGGAAATAATAGATAGACTACAAGATCATATCCTTACCTTTGAATTTAGCATAAGCACGAGACAACGCTTGATGGCGGCAAAAATAGTAAATTTTGGAGATTTACTTGAATATTCCGAAGAACAATTATTGGCCACTAAACTTTTTACAAAAACCGCTATCACTGAAATCAAACAAGAACTCGCTTATTATGGTTTCACTCTCAGACCCGATGCCCCAAAAGAAAAGACATATAGTAAACCTATATTAGCTTTAGTCCCTACTTGCCCATCTTAACAAATTTGACATTTATGCCAACAACAAGTAGAATACTGCCAGATAGATAAAATCAGACAAAAAGGAAGAACTTATATGATTAAAGAACTAGGACCGGCAGCTAATAAATTGTTCTATATGGAAGTCATGAGCTTTTTGCAATCCAGTGGAGAACAAACCAGCATTTGCGAAAACAACTGCTCTCCTGTCAGGCCCGGACAACTTAATGGCAATGGCACAGAAATGAGCACGTTCGACGAAATGCCACTCAGCAAACAAATCAAAGTATTAGCATCACTTGCAGAAAATCCTACATGGGATAAAGAACAAATGGCAGCTTTCTTAGCCATTGTTATTGATATAGAAGGATCCTTAGAAGTAGAAGATTACCATCGAAAACCCGATATCGAAGAGTTTAAATACTACTGGTCCGATGCATCCTGCGAAGCTGCAATAGAACTCGACATATTCCAAGAACCATTTTTGGAGTATATCTGTCAAAATTCTTTCCTATCAAATGCAATAATCCAATTCATTGCAACCCCAACACTACAAAAACATAACATTCAAACTTCTAGACTTATGGATAATCCCAAAGATGAAAAACAACCCCAATTAGAAAATATGGCAACTTATATCTGCGAATCTATACATGTAGATCCAAATGAATTTAACCTCAAAATCACCTCTAAATGTCTACAATCTTGGATTACAAAATTTGAAGAAAATTATAACCACGATACAGAATATCCCGCTCTTATGGATATCGAAAATGTAAGATGGCTTGTGGCTTTTACTCTACATCTCGATGAGGATAAGTTACAATCTAAGAATAAAAAGAACAAAAAATCTCCCATAAAAGAAAGAATCTATCAATGTCTTCCAACCGAGATTCTAACCAAAGAAGTCCCAGAAGCTATGAAAGAAACCGTAGGAATAAGTGAATTCGATGTCTACTACGGATCAGTGGAAAACCTAGAAGATGAATTGGCAAGACATTGCAGTGAGGCTACTGGAGAAGAATATAACTATCGGATCTTCTCTGCTCATGAAAATGACAACGAACCTGCCAAAGAACCAGTTAATAAATCGAAAAGCTGCGTCTAAACAAGGAAAATGTTATGCCTAAAAATGTTCAAAGCTCTAAAAATATTTTACAAGCGATGATCTATACTGATGGTGACAATCTTTTTTACTGGATGGGAACTTCACAAGACTGCTCCTTAATGTCAAAGTTTAAATTCAAAACTAAAGCGAAAGCAAGGCAAAATCTCAAAAACTTCGCACAATCATTTAACTTAGATCTCAAACTTGGACTAATAGAGAAGAACTAAATTGAAAACATTTAAAGATAGCCCAATAGATGATGAATATCTCGGAGATGGAGTCTATGCCTCCTTCGATGGATTCCTTATCTGGCTCGATCTAAGAGGACAAGACGATACAACAAAAATAGCTCTTGAACCAAAAGTCTTAGATAATCTGATTTCTTATCGTGGCAAAATAAGAAATTTGCCGGTCTCTTAACAAAGGAAGCCTATTATGCTTAAGTTGTGCGAATGTTGTGGTCACAAACTAAATGAAGAATTTAGCAGAATTGGCAAGATAGCCTCATGTGACAAATGTGGTAGTTCATTTGATTTTTATTTTCGCAAAGACGGGGAACTTCTAACTGTTCCTAAGCATTGGGGCAAATTAGTGGCTGTAATGACAGAACAAAGTGGATGGGAAGACATCGACAAATCTCGCAAAGGATATGAAAAATCCGCCTTTGATGGAGTTTTTATAGAAGACCAATACTATATTTTTGTAAGTGATGATGGTACAATTAGAAGAGCAAAGTTAGGCTTTGGTTGGGATACACAATTCCAGCAACCGAAAGGAGCAAAGAAGCTGACGAGCTACCATTGTTGGGTTGTAGATGTTTGTCCATGCTCTACTTAAAAAAATTAACTATTCGCATTCCATAAAAGAACCAAATAGCTAGACCAAGCCACGCCAAAACTCTTAAACCAGTACGGACAGCCTGCCAATTGGTTTTATGCGGTTCGGAATTTATATAGCCCGTCTTAAGATCGCACTTTGTTTGGGCTAATACCTGAAGCGGATTCAATATCCAATATCCAGAACTCGTAAAACTTGATTGTAGCTGTTCTGTGAGTTTGATAACCTTGTAGTCTTGATACTCTTGGATTGCTCTTTGAGCAATTCCCAAAGGGTCTTGGTTCCTCCTATCAATAGACGCTGTACTCTCTTTTTTAATTCCTTGCTTTTCATTCCACTCTTCTAACAAAGAATTCAATTTAGCCACACTCTTAGTTAACTCTGCGTCCATTTTATATTTAGTTATCGACATCCAATCTCTTCCCACTATAAACCATCTTACTGTGAGGCTCTTTCACCCATATGAAAGTCCCCAATACGCTCCGTGAGCGTGATCCTGTCCCTTTATATCTATAATAAGAATTCACAAAAGTCCAGTGATCGGGGCAATTATACTCCTTCAACAAACCATCAATGAATGCTCGTCCATGCAACTCCTTACGTATACGATATGGATTGTTCAACATTAAGTTAATCACAAACATCATCGAATCAGGAACATTATTGTCTATAAACCAAAATAATCTTGTGACATAAGGTACAGCAAATTTGATACTATTTACACAATCAAAATGAATAATTGCGGGATTAAAATCTCCACGCAATGCATACTCCTGCATGACTTCCTTAAAATCACCACAAATCCAATTCGCCTCAGGATAGAACTTCTTATTACCCTTTATGATAGAACTTTCTCTATCAACTCCATGAAATTGATGCGGCAAAATAAGATCCAACTCATCTAACTGACCGAACTCTCCTTTAAGAGCTACGTCTCCATTGAAATGAGCACCACAAAGCGTCCAGTATTGTTTAGCCAAAGGGATGCTATGACCAAAGATATTTTTTGCGGGGAAAATAATACATTCCTGACGATAAGATCTCTTATCATCATTATCCCACTGAGGATTAACTATATAATTCGTTGCTCTGTCCAATGTTTAATCCCATAGACTTCACAAATCTCCTTAAAAATGGACTAGTATCAATCATTAATTCCAATATTTTTGAATTTCTGCTGCAAAATCAGCGTCATAACTACCATCTTTTTCAGAGATATAATGCTTAAAACATTTCCATAGTGGATGTTTAAACCCTATCTTAGGTTCATTTTTTGCCATTTCTAATAATTCCTTTTTATGCTCAAATGCAGAATCTGTAAACCAATCTGGCCTTAATCCTCGAATTTTTTTATCAAATTCAATATCATAACTCCCATTCTTTTTCCCTATGTAGCTGTTGAAAGCACCTGCCAATGGATGTTTCCCATAAATAGGTTTTGGTTTCCCATTTTTTGCCATTTCTAATAGTTGTTGTTTTTTAATATCCGCACTGTTTTCAAACCAATCAGGTCTGAGATTCATAAGTAACTCATGAAAAACAAAGTCATAAATCCCGTTTTTATCAATGTAATGACATAAAGCTTTTCCGATAGGAGATCTTGAACTTGGTCTTGGCTCTCCATTTTTTGCCATATTAATTAGTGTAATTTTATTATTTTGAGAAGTATCCTCAAACCAATGTGGAGCTATTTCTTTTATCTCTTTTTTAAAGTCAGGATCATAGCACTTACTTTTATTATTTGTGTAATGTCCTAAGCAACGTCCTAATGGATGTTTTTTAGCAATAGGTTTTGGTTCCCCATTTTTTGCCATTTCTAATAATAGTTGCTTGTTTTCTACTGTGGTCGTAAACCAATGTGGAACTACTTTTTTAATCTGTTTTGCGAATTCAGAATCATAACATGCTTCATTAGGATTAACATAGCTTCTAAGACACTTGCCTAACGATTCATTCCATTTAGGTTTAGGGGTTCCTTCTTGAGCCATTGAGATCAATAACGTTTTTTTCTCATCTGCTGGATTTTGGAACCAATCTGGTCTCAAAGTTCTAATTTTTTTATCAAACTCAATATCATACAACCCGCCAATACTCTTAGAAATATAATGATTTAAGCATTGTCCTAATGGGTGTATTTTAGATATTGGACGAGGTTCACCACGTTCTGCCATTTCTAATAATTTCTTTTTATTCTCTGAGCTATCTCTTGGAAGAGCTTCTCTGAATGCTCTAAATGTATCTGCTCCACACTTTGGGGTCATCCATCTTTGTAGACCATCCCATATAGAATCCTCCCAAACCTCATCAAAACCGTTCTTTCTAATCTCGGAAATATCCACTCCATAATTTACAGTGCATTTCAAACTACCAATAATCTGACAAGCGATCTCGGAGACATTCTTCTCTATCCCAAATTCCTTCAATGTCGATTCAATACACTTTTGAACCTCCTTCTTGGGAATTTTTTCATCCTCTTTATCTGCCCGCAAAATTATCAAATCTTCCAGAACCTGCTTGCGAATCTCATCTCTCTTATTCGGACTTTGAATTTCTGCGGAAAAATAATCTACAGGAACCCCACTAAGACCATTCAAGCCTTTCTTCTTGTCCAGCTTGATCTTAATAGGTTTAATCAATTCCCGTAAATTCATAGCAGCAATCAATGCAGTAAATACCTCACTACAATTACGCCTACGCTTCTCTGGATCCTCAACATCCAATGACCCAAATGGAATAAACGTGTAATAGTGTAAATCCTTCTTCCCAGGAACATCTCTTAACAATCGACCAAATCTCTGATATGACTTAACCAATGATGTCATGGATGGAGCAAGATCAATAACATTACAAGCATCTTCCCAATCCGCTCCCTCATTCAAAACATCAACAGCCAGAACAACATCATATTTCTTCATCTCCGCTTTATCACGAAATATCTTCTGAGTAACTTTGCGATTTTTAGTGCAAACTAAATCCAAATATTCCAATCCTAACTCGTCGAGTAATTTATGAAGTTTGATCATGAACTCAGACTTTGAGCTATTATATAATAATCTATGCCCCTCTCGCGGACAATAAATGATAGTCCTTTGCTTATTCGCTTTTAGTGTGCGTTTAATCTCATCAAAAATTTCATGCTGTTTGTAAATAACATAACTGAAAGCATAACTCTCAATGTACTTTATATTGTTCTTCCAATGTTCATCCAAAGGAATAAAAACATGTTCGAATTGCTCATAAATTTCATCTGGCAAAACATTGAATCTATCACCACGAAAATAAGTAGCTGTTGCCCCCCAAATGAAAGTAGTAGGATCACCAACTTTCATAAGTGAGGTTATAAGCTCGCCCAGTCGATTACTAAGGCTCAGATTAGAAGCAAACTCAGATTCAACGTCTGCATACATCAAGTGGTGCATTTCATCAATAACAAGCATACAATTATGAAATTCAGAAGGATCTACTTGCTCAGCAATGATCGCCAAAGCAGCATGACTACAAATAGCAATACGCTCATGCACATCAATAGGAAGCTGTTTAGCTTTGATAAATTTAACTAGCTTTTTGATTTTAGATGGGGATTCTCCACAAAAATTATGTTCAACTTTCCATTCAAATGGATCTTCCTCGCCAATATCTATAAATTTTGTATCAAACCCTTTAGAGATTATATTTTTAGGGACAGCAATAAGTGCTTTTAGGTTTTTATTCTTATGAAGCCTCATCGCAATAGCGAACAGAAGAAACATAGACTTTCCCCATCCTGTAGGAACGTCTAAAATTAAATATTGTGGGATAATACCATTATATCTTCCAGAAATTTCCTTCTCTAACGACCATCCACTCGGTGTTTCTCGGTCTTGTTGATAGGGACGTAGTTGAAAAGGATGAGGAATTGTCCCGTAGGTAGGAACATCCTTGATCTTAATACGCTTTTCGCTGGCTACGAATATCGGAAAGTTCAATCATTAACTCCTAAACAATCCGCATTCTCAATAAAACTGGCAAAATCATTAATCTCTTCCTTATTCTCATACTCCCCACGCAATTCCCATTCCAATCCCCCATCAAACCATGGAACTAGAGCAATTGTCGAGTTATCCGTAACATCCCAATGACGCTGAATAGCCTTGACAATATACTCTAATGCCTTCCAGCCTCTCTTGTTGTAATCAACAGAAAAATTCACATAAAATGTGCCATAAGGGACTTGAGATTCATCATGATGCTCATGCCCTTCACAAGAAGAACTTGTATTAACGCCCTCAATTTCGTTTAAAGCATCAACTAATCTTTCCACAAATGGATCAATGTTCATTTATAAAACCTTTCAATTTTTCCTAAATACAAATATAGGCTCGCCATGCCATTGCTTACCCTCTTTACGATGAAACTCACTATTCGGCATACGCATCTGATATACTTTTATAAGCTCCATTCCTTTACTCAATAAGAAAGCACTTAAATCATCCGCAATCGGAGCCTTCTTATAATTCTTTACGTTAAATATAACATATCCGCCAACTTTTGCCAAGCGACACGATTCATTTAAAACACTAAATAAAAATTTCTCCCTCCAAACGTCATAAGTCGGATACCGAACAAATGACTGAGTCTTCTCATGAGAATATTGTTCAACGTCAAAATACGGTGGACTTGTAAAAATTAAATCATAACTCTCTGACACTAATTTCGGCATTACATCCTCTGCACACCCTAAATCAAATGTAAAACCAAAATTCCACATTTTATCTTCAAAAGTCCCATACTGAGAATTGAAAAAAGAAGCCATCTTCATATTCCCAACTGCTGTAGCTCCCATCGGGTCTATTCCATGATAATGTAGCCCCTTGTTCGAAGCTATACAGCCTGCCAAACGTCCACCATAGCCCGCACAAGGGTCTAATACTCGACCATTAGCAGGAGCATAGGTATCGTAAAGATAACGAGCTATTACTGGCTTAAAATTGACTACAGAGCGAGTACCGTCACGAGTACGAAGAATGCGTCTGATGCCCGATGGATCTGGTTTCTTGCCAAGGTCTAACCATGCCCGTATTGCATCTCTAAAACCATCGTCATCTGTAAATAATTCATACGGGCTCTTGTATTTTTTTAAACATCGAACTTTTAACATGTGAGGATGATAAAAATTAACCAGAGGAAGTCCTACCGTATTCGTTTGAAGGTTATCCTCATCCATTAATGGAGTCTTGGACTTTGCAATCTGTTGCATTTGTTTGGCGATTTTAGTAGAAGATAGCTTATTATGAGGATAACCTGTTCTCCTATAATGTTCAAATAGCATATTAATTAGTTGGTTCTTTTCTTCTGAATTAGAACTTTTATACATGGATAAAATCTTCTCTGCGTCCATGCCTTTATCTGCCCAGTGGATAAAAGCTCCATCCCTCATCAATGCAGATTTAGATATCCCTAAAAATATTGCCTTAAAATCTAATAGAGAATTATCTGATTCACTCATTCTAACAGGACACATCTTCGTTTTCATTTAGCCGCCTCTTTCTTATTTCTGTGAGATTCCCATTCTGGAATTCTTTTAGCAAACTTCTTCATAAAATGTTTATATTCAGCCTTGCCGACAATTATTAAGTGTATTCCGTAATTACGAATAACTTCGGGGATTATGAGCCTATTCTTTTCACATGCTAAACAAGGACAGATCCACTTATTAGAAGCTTGGGCATGCCCTTTAACCTCATAATACAGGTCTTTAGCAGGGAAATAGAGATCTGGACAATATGTATAATCTACCCCATTAATTGTTACTTTGAATCGCATTTTCTCATATTCATAAATTCTTCCTACATAATTACACACTCTACAAATATTGGCTTCCCATCTACTTCTAACATAATGCCCAATATCTGGTCTAATTCCACCCTTCCCAGTTCCTGATCCTATAGGACATGGCTGACCGTACATGGGATTATTTGATCCCGCAAAAGATTGTCGATTGGCATAGCCCTTAGCCTTTGCCTCACAAATTTCAGGAGTATTGAATTTACCATCACTCCATGCCCTTTTTACTCCTTCTGAGACCTTGTCATTATGTTCTTGAGTTTTGGGGACATTCTCCATCGTCTTAGAAATTCTATCTTTGCGAATTTTCTCCATTTCTTCAGGAGTGAATTTTTCCAATAGGATTGCAGATGAATGAGAAAAAGCAGTTCCAGCAAATATATTTTGAGCAGCAAATAAATGGTTATAAAAATCTTTTCGATCTGAGTTCAGATAAATCTCAATATATTGTTCTTTTTGAATTTTAAGAAAGTCCTGATGACTTGCATCTTTAGTTTTTCTAATATGGCTAACAATCTTCCAATATTGATCATATGGAACATTACAAATTGGGCAATTTGAAAATAGATGATAGTTCTGATGATTGTCATTTCTCATTGTATATACGTTCCTGAATAAACATTCTTATTACATTATACAATATAAAAGAGTGATATCCTGTCATTTTTAATAGAAATAAAATAATTTTGTATATACAAAAAATGGCGTATTTGATTTTATAGTGCTTAACTAATATTTTATGTATATACAGACAGAAGGTAGGTGAGAATTCCTTTGTATATACAAGTTGTAGATCAGGCAGGAATTATGTATATACAAAAGAAAAGGGCATCTCGTGAGAAATGCCCTTTTCCATATTAAAATGTGGGTTTTCAGGTATTAGGTGCCCGAAGTCACTTCAATTTTCGACAAACTATAATCATTCACGATTACGATGCCGATTTCCTCATAAATCACCCATCCCAGTCTAAGCTTCTTTGGATCGTCAGCGGGAAGCACTGTAATATCCTGGCGAATAGGCATTGCACCTACACAGTCAGGTGATGCAACAACCAGCACAGTATCTGCATCCATACGTGAAGAAACGTGAATGTCGGCTGTCCACAGGTGGCCGAACAATCCACTGGTCAAGATTTCACGAGTAGTTGCTTCATCGTAGAAATCTTTTCCAAGTACGCGGATGCTTGCATACTGATTAGCATGCATAACAATCTTTGTGGCGACCAAATCGTGTTGTTCTATAAATCTGAACGCGGTGTTTAAAGAGGCTGGCGACAGAGTGCCAACGTTTGTAACGATTTGATCTGCACGAGTATCGGCAGCAGCAATCAAAGCAGAGAAAATATTGCTATCTTCTTCTTTTTGAATGGCTTCCTTGGCTTTGATCTGGGCTCTGTCAACAATGTAAAAGCGACGAGCTTTGATTTCACTCAAACGAACTTGTGGGTTTGCAGCAATTTCAAAAGTAGGAACGAGAATTTCTTCACCTTCCTGGATTTGATCTGGGACTGCTCCACGACGAGACACGATGTGTGCAATTGCCGCAACGTCACGTTCATAACGAGCGAGGGCACCTTGTGGAAGCTCATCAATAAGCAGTAATTTGCGTCCTACGGCCTGGTATTCCAACGATCTGCGAATTGGTTCAACCATAGCTTGAGCCAGGGCTGTACGTCCTTCATCGGTAGAAAGAGCTTGGGCAATGACTGCCTCTTTTTGCTCATTTGTAAGGGCATTTGTTTCTAACATTTGTGTATTCTCCTTAGTAAGCTATCAGTCACATTGGACTTAATTAGCCTTGATTTCTTTACGTGCCACTTTTGTTATTGCAAAAGTGTGTTTCTTCCTCTTAGAGGGTCAACTTAACATGGAGGAAGTTACCCCATGAAAGTGAATTCCCACCTTCTGGCAGAGCTGAGAAACCGACTGCATTTGGACCAGTTCCTGGAACGCCTGATGGATATGCAGTTGGGCTGGTTAAAGCGAGACCGACACAATGACCAGGTTCTCCCGCATTTGTTGCTACAGTTCCGATTTGATCTGTAAATAATCCACGGTTTCCTGCGGCAGCTACTTGAGAGGCATATACCGCAAAACCTGGGGTGAATACTGTTGCAATAGATGTTTGAGTCACTTCATACTGATCAGTCCAGAATTCGCCGCCTGAGTGATAGACAGTCATCTTGCCTGAGGCAAGAACTTCATTATAGTTATCAGCTACGCGGTTTTGAGTATAACGAACTGCATCCCCATAGGCTCCCATAATAAGGGCTCCATCGTTATCAGTTCCTTTTACAAATGTATCTGCCTGATTAAGTGAGCTACCTGATTCTGGGGTATAGCTAGTTGTCCCTGACGATCGTGAATCTCCAGCAATACCAACTGGCCATGGGCCAACAACTGCGGTGCCAATGATGGCAAGTTGTACTTGTCCTGCTGAGGTTAGGGTTACAAGTCTTCCCTGAGGGATATCGGTTGCGTTATTTGTCGCAATTGGGAATTGCGAAGCAACCACTGTAAAGACTTCGATTAAAGCCATTGTTTGATTCTCCTATTTATCTATTAGAGCCGAGACGAGGATTTCCTGTCATGGCTTCATAACTTTTGTTTTTCTTATCGAGGCTAAACAGTCCTTGAATAGTGTTCGTCGTGTCCTGATTTGGTGGACCTTTTCCATGTATATTCAATTGGAAAGCTGTTTCTGAGCCTGCGGATGCAGTTTTCTGCAATCCTTTTTTGTTTGAGGCAGATTTGATCATCGTGTCATAGTCGTCGAGAATCGCTGAGCTTGCCTTTGATAGTTCAGCGATTTTGTTAGGGAGTTCGTCAATCGTGATCATTTGGCTTTTGAGCATTTGACCAGCGATTTTAATTGCTCGTTCGTTATTCGTAGAAGCGAGTGCTCCGTTGCTAGAGTCTTTTCCTCTTGTTTGTTCGAGTTTCTCTGGTTTATTTTTTTCGTTTTGGTCGTAATCTGGGTTCATACCGCCCCCTGCTGGGATTGTTGGGCCTTCTAATTTATTATCGTAAGTATGTTCATTTTTTAGAGTGCCACCATTCGGTGCTTCGGGGACATTTGGTTCATTCATTCCTTCGGATGGTTTCTTTTCGTCTATAGCCAGAGAGTGAGTTGCGTCGGCATGGGTTTTACCATTTTGGTTCAAATCTGGATCGTCTTCGAGGTTTTTGACTGGTTTCGGAGATACTTTTTGAGCTTGTTTTTTATTTGTTTTGACTGATGCTTCGGCGGAATGTCCTTGACATTTAGTACATTCTTCTTTTCCGCACTTGCATCCTTGATATGTGCCTTGTCCTTGACATTTAGGACATTCTTCTTTTCCACACTTGCAGCTCTCTTGCTGAGAAGTTTTGGTTGAGGCGCATTTGCATGCTTTCATGGGTTTCTTGCATGAGTTACAAGGTTTGGCATCTTTTTCTGCGATTTTTTTTGATTGATTAGAAGAAGCTGCTTTTTGTCCGCCTTGATTTCCATCTACGACATTTCCTTGTTCTGGTTTGAAGTGTTCTTCTCCAGCCATTAGGGATGAGCCATGGGGTACGGAAGGTCTATCGGAGTCATTAAGGGTTATTTCTGAGTCTTCTGATCCGATGGTTGCTTTTCCGCGAGGGACATCTGGTCCTTTTAGGGCAAAAGCTTCTTCGTGTCCCATTTTGCCTTTATCTTGAATTTTACCTATGCCTTTTGCATCTTGGGCAGGGGTAGTTGTTATTTTGGATTCTTTAGCTTCTTTTGTGACGGTTTTTTTGATATCTGAGTCTGCTTTCTTAGCGACTTTCATAAGATTATCATAGAGGTTACTGACTCCTGTTGTAGTTTTGGAGATAGTTCCTCGTTTCATATGATAGAGCATTGAGTCTAGATCTTTAGAGGCCAATTTTTCTAATGGGTTGTTGGCTTCTGCTGCTTTTTGTTCTTGGTGTTGAGAAGGTTTGCTCATTTCTTTTTTATCTTCTCCGCCGAAAGGATTATCATTTCCTTCTTTTTCGAGATCGTCATCTGAGCCTGAATCTTCATTCATAAGACCTGGTATTCCATCTGTATCGGAATTCCCCATTCCGCCTTCTGAATCATCGTCGTTGATGGAAGAGTCTTCTGAGCTTCCTTCATCTGATTCTGATCCTGGGAAATCTGATCCTGAGTCATCTCCTGGAATTCCTTCTGATTCTCCACCAAGATCTCCTGAATCTTCTCCCATTCCCATATCGTCTCCCATACCTCCGTCCATTCCCATATCATCTCCGGTAGTGTCTAGCATATCTCCACCGAGACCACCTTGAAGGGCTTGAAGTATGCTTTGGAGTCCTTCGATTAGGATGGATTTAACATCACCTTCTCCACCCATTCCTCCACCCATTCCTGAGTCGAGTCCTGAGTCATCGAAGTCACCACCCATTCCCATATCATCTCCGATACCACCCATTTCATCTTCCATACCACCACCGAATCCATCATCGATGTCTGTTACGGGTTCTTCCATTGGATTGGCATTGAGATCTCCACCCATTTCAGGAGATTCCATAGGTGACATTCCTTGATCCATGGTTGGATCCATGCCCATTGGTTTGCCACCGGGCATACCACCTGACATTCCGCCACCCATACCACCTGCACCTGCACCTGCACCTGGCATACCACCACCCATACCTGAAGGCATTGGTTTTGGTTCTGGAGTTCCCATAAATTCACCTGCTGGCGAGTTAATTGGCTTAGGTGCTCCCCCGCCCATTCCGCCCATACCTGCTCCTGGTGCCATCATTGGTTTTGCTCCTGGCATAGAAGGTTTCATTGGGGAGATAGAGGGTTTCATTTTCATAGGCTTTGGTGATCTATTGTTCATTGGACTTGGTGACAGTGGATTAAGTTGAGCTATAGCTTCGATAAGTAAGTCATTATCTGAGGCTGAATAGGCTCTGAGTCCATCACAGATAGTACAAGCTTCTTTAATGGAGTGATTATCATTCATAAACATACGAACGCATGTTTCTGATGGGTTATTTTCCATTGGATCTTTTGATCCAAGTACTGAGGCAACTTTAGCAGCTAGACCATCTGTATAAATTCCGAGGTCTTTGAGTTGATTGCAGACGCAGTCGGGTAATTTTTCACCTTGACATGGGCCTGACATAGCGGTTGCATTTTCTCCGAAGCGTCTTGCGAGTTTTTCTCGGCAAGATGCATCCGGGAATTTTTCAAATTTGCTCTTGAAGGAGGCGGCAAATTTCTTAACTGAAATAGGTGTATCCAGAGCAAGTTTGAAAGTTTTGGCTTTGGCCATTTTAAGAATGATTTGTCCTTTATCTTTCATGGACAACTTATCAAATTCTTTGGTCTTCATTCCATAGTCATTAAGTGATTTGATGAATGAAGTACGCAGACGATTGCAAGAGGTGCAGGATTCTGCGGTTTTGGGTGTCCAGATCCACTGAGCGAATACATTGTGTGCTTTCTTTGTATTTGCTTTGACTTGGAAGTTATAATCTTGTTGACAATCATAGCATACGCCATGAAGTCCTTTATGTGAGGCACTCTTGAATCGGTCTGTATTACGACTGGCACAGTTAGGACAGACTTCTCCGAGTTCGATTTTCTTTTCTGCGATTTTTTCTAGGAGTCTTGGAGTAATTCTCATAGAAGCTGCGACTGGGACATTCGGTATAGTCGTACCACTACCTTCACCACCTGGTGCAGGTTCTCCACCACCCATGCCCATATCGTCGCCCATACCACCTTGTTCATCTTCTGCTCCGAGACCGAATCCTGGTTCTTCTGGTTCGCTGGTTTCGTGTAGAGTTTCTGGCCATTTGGTTACATCTAATTTGACTGAGGTAATCCATTCGGCTCCACAGGCATTGCAACGTGAGCCATCTGAATCGGCATCTACGTCTTCACCGGCACAAGCTGGGCAGATAGCTCCTGGTGGTTTTGGTTCCCCACCCATTCCGCCTTCTTCCATACCTTCTTCACCTGGAGGTGGAGGGGGTTCTTGAGAGAAAGCTTCACCTGCTGGAGGTTGGTTTGCATCTCCGCCCCCTGGAGGTGCCATTGGGTTGTTCATTCCTGCCCCACCTGCTGGTGGCATACCACCTGCTCCACCGGCTCCACCGAATTGAGCCCTTTTAGCAAGTTCTTGACGTTTTGAGGCTCTAGTTTCGATGCTGGCTGGTTTATAATTGGTATCTTTCATTTGAATTTTAAATGTCCCCAATTCTTCATTGACATCTACGGTCAATGGTTTAAGTTGAATGCTTTGATCATTAATATTTGCTTTAATAATCTTATCAGCATAGGTTGCAGCGGCTTTAACGAATTCATCTTTTTGAGATAAACTGATACCACTGGCAGTTGTGACTTCATCAAGGGATCCGATATATTGATAGAGTCCATCTTTATCTGGGGATCCGACCAGGGTTACTTTTTCTGCGATTTTTTCTGGTTTCAGGGCTTCTGCAAAGACATCCACATTAGTGTTTGGAATTGATTGCTGAGTTGTGTTTGCAAGGATTGCGTTAGTTGCCTTATCAATTTCTTCCACAAATTTTTCATGGTTAGCCAGAGCAACGAGGCCATCTACTACATATTGGCTATTATAGGCCAATTTAGAGAGTTGACGCACAAGAATATCTGCTACTAGTTCATTGCTAAGATTAAGATTTGTATTAGCAACTTTGCCAAAATATTGAGCTTTTGCGATTTTTTCTGAAATAGCCTTAGTGCTGAGTTCTGCATATTGGGAGATAGTATTTGCCAGAACTGGATATTTTGATGTATGAGAAGTAAGTTGTTTGATGATAGAAGCGAGATTTTTAGGAGTTACTCCAGCGGCGAGTACAGTGTTTCCTAAAACGCTGAGAGCTTCTTTAATGATTTTCTTAGCGACTTCTGCGGTTAGACGAGAGAGTTCTCCATCTTGTTTTTGGAGTTGATCTTTACCTTCAGTAGTGGTAAGAGGTTCAGTCCATTCATGATGTTTCAGTAATTCTGCGAGTTGTTTTTCTCCGGTCATTTTGTGTTGTTTAGGAATATCTCCATCGAATTTGGCTCCCATTTCACCACGTTCTGATTGAGCATGATCGGAGACTTTGGAGATACCTTCTTCGAATTGACCTTCTGTGGTGATATTGCGATTTTCTGACATACGTTTGCCTCCATCGAGAGGTTCATTGTAAAAGGTTGACTTTTCGTCTCTCATTTGGGCTTCCGTAATTTCTTCGTAGGTTCCAGGACGCATTCCAGCTTCTGGAAGTTGTTTTTGGGTTACGGTTGTAGGATATTCATCGATACGCGGATGAAGTTTTGGTTTTTGTTCATCCAATTGTTTTTGGGTTGTCATTTGCCATGTGTGAGAATCGAGGGTTTCGTGAGCAGCGGTTTTAGTGACAGATGTAGTTGAGGCTGCTTTCTCGAAAGATTCTTTATCGAAAGAGGAAGCGAAGGAGTCAAGCATTTCTTGAGCGGCAGCTTGAGCGTCAGAATTAATGAAGGTGATTGTGGCTTCATCTAATTCTGCGAGTTTAATTTTGCCGACAGAATTTCCCTTATAAAGATGGTCAATATATTCTGCCATGACAACAACTGAGTAATCACCTTTATTCGCTTCTACTTTTGTAGAGACGGAAGAAGAGGCGTGTTTTGAGCGTTGTCTCAGGCTATTGATCAGTGCCTGTCTTTCTGTAATATCCATTGTTTAATTGACTCCTACTTTTCTTATAATAAAAGTGTCTAAATATTGGGCCATTCTATCCCAATTTAGCAGATTTCTACTACTCTCCTTTATTTATCCCTTAAAAAGTTCTTATTTTTCATATGAAATTTTAGATTTAATTTCTTTGGCAAAGAATAGGATGCCAGTTTCAGGATAGAGTGGTTGGTTTTCAGTAATAAGGGTTTTAGATTGAATGATTTTGTTTTGGGTAAAAGATTTTGGGATATTTTTTCCAGTAAAATTCTTTTTGTATTTGCCAATGGAGAAGTGACAGAACCCACTTGTCCTGCGGGTCCGGAGTGGATTTTTGAGCCTCCACCGGGAGTTGGATTGACTGGTTGTACTGCATTTGTGACTTCTGGAGCTCCTTGTTCCATTTGACCTTGTGGTTGTCCTTCTTTAGGAGGTTGACCTGGGGATTGAAGCCTTCCATATCCTTGTTCATTGAGTTCATCGGTTACGGTTTGTAGATCTGCAAGCACTTTAACGAGATCGCTTAAAAACTCTAAGTCAATTTGTTCTTTTTGATTTAGCATTGATTGGGACACAGAACTTAACAGATCTAAAGCTTGATTTAGACTATCGAGTTCTTGTTGTCCAGCGATTTTAATACATTGTTGATCAGTGCAGGTTAAAGGTATTTCAGATGCAGCTTTGAGAAGTCGTGGGAGAGAAGCTTGGATGACAGCAACTTTAGCTAAGAATTTTTGAGGATCAATGACTTCCGTAACTCCACAATCATGGCAGGCAGCTTGAGTCACAAAAGAATTTTCAATGAACCTTATCCCATAATTATGTTCAAAAACTTTACCTTCATAGGCGAACTTTTTAATATCATCTTTTGTACTTCCACAGAGAGGACATTCTTTTTCAGGACCATGATCAAAGTATTTACAGGGTTGTTTTTTAGCTGATACAGTTCTTGTTTTTCTTTCTCGAATACACTGACAATATGAATCCGGTGTTTCTGCGTGGTTATGACAAACACTGCATAGAGAATATTGAACTTGAGCTCCCATCGAAGTATTAGATACTGCAATGTGATTTACACAATAAGTATGATCATCTTCGACCTCTAAATCGTAAACCATTCCATTAAAAGGAATCTCTTGAATTGAAGTTATTCGACGAATAGTTTTATCCGTTAAAGAAAACCATGCTGCTGGTTTTACTTGTGGCATATTGGCTTTTTTATATATTAGTTGATTTCTAAGGAGGTTGGCAGTTGTTATACCGCATTCGATCTTATGAACTGGCTTATATCCAAGGTCTCCTGAGTTTTCATAAACGCCATATCGATCTCTAATACCAATTTTTTGATAAAGAAGTCTCAATTGTGATGCTAAATCAGTGGAAACAGTTGCTGCTCCATAACACTTTCCTTTGACGTTGAACCCATCTCCTTCTATATATCCCGCTAATAAATAACATGTCTTCTCTACTCCCATACGAAGTAAACTAGGATGCATTTTTTTCTTATCTGAATATTCTCCACATCTTTCAAAAAACCATTGAGCTACATCTTTACCATACAAGCATACCCGCGAAGACGAAGCTTCTGGATAAGAATTTATTGTTGGCTTATTCCTGTGATCAATAAATGTTTGGCTTAATAACGAATGGCAATGTGCAGTAAGCGTATATAATTCATCTATCCCAAAATTAAATGTAATTGAATGTTTTTCTCCACCTCTGTTCTCGTAGCTTCCCTCTGCAAGGAATAAACCGATTAAAAAAGCCTCTTCGTTAGTCACAAAATTATCACACGAATCATCTAATATTTTTGGCTCAAATAAAAAGTCTATTTCTTTATTAAGATCAATTGCTTTTAATTTTTTAATTGGGTCATAATCTACATTAACACCACGAGGATTGTGCCCTTGTTTGAATTTTCTGTTAAATCTACTTGCTGTAACTCTCTTATCTTGTCGCGTTCCGATCTCTTTTCCGCAGCCACAACTACACATTTCTTGTAAGCGATATGTCATTAAATGATGGTAAGAAGTACAAATAATGGGCTGTTTTAAACATTCTAGTTTAATAGAATACAAAGGATAAGAATAATACTTCTGCCGAGTTCCTATTACTTTCTTTTTATTTCCTAGATGAGTAATAACTTCATCTCCAATTTCTACACTGCTAATGCATTTTTCAGTGCCGTCAGCCATCAAAACCGGAGCATCACCTGGGAAACATCCAGTAACGTATTGTTCTCTTACCCCACGGGCTAATTGTGGATATGCTACAGCATCTACGCGAGCAATAATCATAATTCCATTTTTGTCATCATCCCACCAAGAATGGATGACTTTTCCACGGGCTTGATTAATGTCTGAATTCTGATGATTTGTGAAAACTGGCACTCCAACAAATGTAGGAGTTGCTTTAATTAATTCTTTGCGGGAAAAACAATCTCCATTATCATTAGGCTCATCTGCCTTAATCGCATAGCATTTAACAAATAGAGAATCAGGATGATTTTTAATTTCTGCTTGGAGATCAAATGCTTCACTCTCTAACCCATCTCCCGTTTTAGGTGAGGATTCTACGGCTTTAGCAATTTTAAAGAGAGTATCTTTAAATACATCTTCATTTACTCGAATTTGTTGATCAACAAAAAAAGATTTTGTGAGATCCGGGGAGTTAAGAGCATAAAAATCAGAAGTGGTATATGTTGCTTTTTTATCAAACATAGTTATTTTGTTGTAACTTTTCTAATAATAGGTCTAATTTATCTGCTGCTTTTTGTTCTCCACATTCATCTAATTTATTGGCAGATTTCAACAACTGTTCCTTTATAGAATTCAATCGAGAATGCTTGTCTGGTTGTTGCCTTAATAATCTACGATCTTTATTTTTCCGCTTTTGCATAAACAATAATGGAGCATCTGCCATAGGTTTGGCTGATTTTGCAGGTTCATTCCCCTTTTGCATTTGTGTATTAACCCCAGGTTGAGGGTTAATGGTGGGAATATCTTCTGTCAAAGGTAAATCCAACTCTGTAGATTCATTTGATGGATAAGGAGCATTTTGAGAAATAGGATGTTGAGGTTGATTAGGTTGCATTATTTGTTCTAATTCTTGTTCCTTTTTCTGAGCTGCCATAACTGTAGTTTCACCAGAAGAATCTTGATAGGTAACTTTGATACCATTTCTTGCTTCATTAAGAGCCTGTTTAATAGAAGTTTCCAACATTTCCAGATTATTGCTCATAGGCTCACTAACTTGGCTTAATTGAAATCCTGCTTCTGGATAAAGTTCACTAAATTGATTAATCATTTGTTGCCAAGGCAAATTTAAACGAAGTGGAATAGGATCATCATTTGATCCAGTACGTTGAGCAAGAGTATATCTTAGTTTTTCTGTGACTATTACTTCCTCTTGTTGTACTCTTCCTTGAAGTTCATCAAAATGGACAGAAAGAAGGATATCTCCACCTTGAGAGTTTCCGGAGCTTGTAGCATAATTATGGCCAAAGAAATTTTCAGGGATTCTATCCCAACGAGTATTTATTTTTTCTTGGCAACAACGAGTTACTACTGCATAGAGAAAATCCATCATTTTAGCTACTTGATAGCCATATTGTTTCAATAACTCAAATCCTTGTTCATCGATAGATTTTTTAGTATCAAATCCCGCCCCACCAGCATTTCTTAATTGGGTGATTCCATTCCCTTTAACCTTGGGACTTGCAGCAGCATTCATCGCTTGTAGGGCTAATGTCACGTTGTCCCAACTTAATTTGCCATTTTTATAGAATTGACAAAGCTCAGCACTAAGAGATTTAATTGAGGCAGATGCTCGTATCGGATCTGGTATTTGTCTAATTTTATCTACAAATCCAGCGATTTGTTGGGGAAGAGGAATATTATCTACAAAATTTTTGCCTGATACAGGCATTTTTAAAAGTTCATTAACAGTCGAAATTTCTGAAGATAAAGATTTTTGAAGATGATTTCTTTGAAATTTTTTGAAATCAGGATATTTTGCCAATAAATCCAATAGTGTCTCTGCTCCTGTCCTGTTGCCAGTTCTCAATGAAATAATGTTTTCTATTGCAGCATAAGCTTCAGGAGATTCTGCTTTCATTTGTTCTAAACCAGATCCCTTTTGTAAGGCAATCATCCACTGTTCTGCTTTTGCTCCCCATTTTTGAAGAATCTGATCTAATCCACCTTTCCAGTTTAATACCAGATGATCATAGCTCATATTCCCATTCCCACGATCATAGACAACTTCGCCTTTTGGCAATTGTCGAAGGGGAGGCATAGTCAGCATAGGCTTGTGTGGATCATCAGGAGATGAATCCCAACCATTGGGTCTATATGGAGTAGTTGCTTTTTTGACCCTAAATTCGTTAGGACTAACAGAAGGAATGCCTCCTTTTGTATATTTAACACTTTTCAAAAGAAGTCTCAAACAAAAAATAGGAAGTTCTCCTTCTCTTTTATGCCACCAATTTCTCATTTGATTAAATGTGTTTTTATAATAAGTAAAATATTCCTGGAATTGAGGAGATGCTTCGTCTGTAATATTTTCCTTGGTCATTCTGTTTTTAAGAAGCGTTCGCATTTGTTGTAATAACGCTTTGTCATCAAGAGTATACCCTGCTTCAATTTTGTCATCAATTGCCTGTATGATCCAATCTGCTTGAGAAACTTTATCTATATCATTCATCGAATAAATGCGAAAAACATTAGGATAATCTGACATCCTAACTTTATCCCCTGATTTCAATCTCTTAACATGAGGTTGGTAATGAGATGCATTTGGGATACGTCTGCCATCTGGTAATTTCATCTCTCTGCCAGCTTCAGACTGAATAAATTGATCCAAATTTTCAGGAGCTACTCGACCATTTTGATTTGAAAAACTGCTAGTGAAGAAGTAAGGGCTTAATGGAATCTGATATTTTTCTAAGTCTTGTTCAAATTGAGAGAAACCAGGAAGATATTTATCCAATACTTGCAATGTTTTTAAAGTACGATTATTCGCTTCTTCATTTTTTTCTGGAAGAATAGTCTTTATATAATGAAATTGAAAATTCACAGGATCAGGACGAAAATCTCCTTGCTGATCTCCACTGAATTCTGACAAAGCAACATCAAAGAAAGGTTTAGCTTTTTTCTGAATTTGATCTTTAACCTTTTTAATCTCTTTCGTTGGATCCGAAAAATTCCATTCTGTATTCCATCCAGAATTCCTTAGACTTGACCCGCCAGATTGACGAGCCATAGCTTCTTTATTGAGTTTCTCTGTTTCTTCAAATAGTAAATTATGGATCGTAGCCTGCTTGTAATGATCTCTCTTCAACTGCTCTTCTTTTAAAAGCATATCATGAATTGGTGTTATTTTTGGATCTTGCATTTGTGTTTGTTGTTCTCTTGCCTGCCAAAAATCTGCGGCATCTGGAGTATGAGGTCTGGACGGGAGAAATTTTTTCCCTGTTATTTCTTCTCCAAAATTATACAAATTGGTTGCGATTCCCTTCCTACGATGGTGAGGATGAACTTCAACTGCTCCTTCTAAGCCTTGTCCCCTAATCCCGCCATATAATAGTCCAACAACATTTCCTTTTATATCTTTTGCAATAATTGTCCCTATAATTCCTTCTTCTTTTGGTTCTATTAAGAATTCATAGGTGTAATCACCCTTTGTCCAACTTTTAGATGGAATGATTTTGCCGAATTTTTCAGTAAGATATTGCCATCTTGAAAGATCATCACTAATACTAGCTGCATTTTTAGTTGGTTGTCCTAAAAGTCTAGGATAATCTTTCAAAACTTCTGATGGAACAGGTTTACCTTCTGCCAGAGCCTGTTTGACAATCTCTTCATGATCAATAATAGATTGTTCAGGACCTCCCCATCTTGGGGTTTCTTCCTCAGATAATTCTATTCCAGTTAATGTGAGCCATGGATCTTGCTCATAAACAATTTCATTGGGATTTAGCTGCTTAACGATTTTGGCACTTTGATAATCCAAAAGAGGCTCTCCATCACTTCCCTCTCCTATGACTTTTCCTTCAACTAGATAAAAAGGACGATCTAAAACTTCATTTTGCCCAGCAAGAAGTTCATGACTTCCAGAACCTAATACATATTTATTAGTTTTGGGATCCCGCCATGCAGAATAAACTGAAATACCACGTTCCTTTATAGAACCATTGTATCCAGTAGAATGAGTGGGATTGCCTGTAATATCAGTAGGAAAATTACCCGCTCGAATAAAAATCGCGGGAAGGTCAATAAAACCACCATGTTCATTTGCAAAATAAACGCGGGAATTAACATAATTCTGCCTCGTTATCTGCCATGGTTCTTTATCCATTATTACTGTGGTTTTTCCATTCCCTTCATATGTCTAGGAATATCCAACTGAGCTAAATCATTCTTTGAATATGATCCCGCCCCCTTTGGAAAACTAATTCCCCACAACTCTATCGCATGTCTCAACGCCCCACGCAAAGCAGGGAAATATTTGCCAGTAGGACTAAATGCCTTCTTCTTTGGATCCTTAGGCATCTTCTTTATCCCCGCAAAAAACATCTTACCATATCTCTCAGAAATCGCTGGCCCAACAACAACGTAATATGGATGCCCTGTCGTACTATCAAACCCCTCCCATCGGAAATAAGATCCAGGAAGTATTTTATCAAAATGTTTCTTGGCCGATTTTGATTTTTCATGATAATTCTCTTCCCAACGAATACCACGATCCTTAATACGTTTACGCCCACCTGGACTTGCTTCTGCTGCTATAGTAATCATTTTATTGTTTTACCTCAACCGTGAAAAGTTCTTCTTTTTGATTATAAACATCCCTGATATGTGTGTAATATTTGTCACTATTCCCCTCTAAATCCTTTAATTGCCCATGTACTCGAATAAAATATCGCGGATTAAAATCACCTTCCTCTACAGAGGCTTTCTTAGTACCTTTCATCGCTTCCATCGCTTTTTGTATATAAGAATAAATCGTAGCACTCACTTGCTGAGGAGCTTCTTCAATTGCTTTGTCATCAAATCTCAATACCGTCCAACCTCGTTGGGCAAGTAAATAATCACGCTCCTTGTCATCCGCTTCCTGCTCTTCTCCTTGATGAAAAATTTCTCCATCACTTTCAAAATTTATTTTTAATGCCGGAATTGCGAAGTCCATAGAGTATGGTTTTCCACCCTTAGGATTCTCAAATGGATACTGGATCCTAATTTGATCTGCTCCAAATTTCATATTGTTCGCAGTCTCTACCAACATAGCTGCCATTTTTTGCTCTATACTTGTTAACTTAATTGGCAACATCGGAATAGGTTCTTGCTCTTCTTGCTTGTTAGCCTTGCCCTTCTTCGTAATCTTGCCACCAGCTCCAGCAGTTGCTCCACCACCTGGAGCTCCGCCACCACCTGCCATACCTCCACCACCATCTGGACTCATACCCATCCCTGGCATTCCTCCTCCACCTAAGCCTCCCATATCTCCTGTTGTATTTCCTGCTCCACCTGCCATACCTCCAGCAGGAGCACCTCCACCTGCTCCACCTGCCGCTCCTGCCCCGCCAGCACCAGCACCACCTTGACCAAGCATAGCTCCTGCAGGACCAAGCATCGCTTGTTCGTAACGCATACGCTTCACTTCTTGATCATAATCCAAATCCATCTCTTCAAGAAGAGTTTGTGTAGAAATAACTTGCTTATCATGCAATTGCATTAACAATTGGAAAAATTGAGTCTTATCCTTTAATTCAAGATCATTCCATTTAATTTCTGGATGAAGGTAAACAGTTTCTCCAACTTCATTACTCTTCTTCTCATCTATAAAACCCTGCATCTCTGCAATAGGTTTAAATATTCTTTCTTCTGCCCATTCTGCAAGAGTGTGTCTCCAAGATTCAATCCTACGTATTAATGTTTCAACCCCAACCTGAGCTGATTGATATCCAGAATTCCCACTAACAAATTCCGAACTTTTGTATCTTGCTATAAAATAGCCTGTAGAAGTTTCAATACAATAAACAGTACCACCATACTTAACTTTTTCTATTGAGGTAATTGGTAAGTAATTCCCATCCTTATCAAGAGTACCACATTCAAAAAATGAAGCATGTAAATCTTCCGCAGTAATAATTTCAAGTTTCTGATTAATTCCATCTTGAGATTTCTTCTTAATTAAAATCTTATGTTTCGCACTACATTTAAATAAAGTTGTCTCTCCATTTTTGATCTCATATAAGAATTCAACCTTATCATATTTAAACTTATTTTTGATAGGTTCAAATTTAATAGTATTGGTATTTTGCCGCCAAACAGCTACTTTTGTATTTCCTTTAACTTGATCAATAGGGATATAACCTTTAACAGTTAATACTTCATGATCTGGCGGCAAACACATTTCACCGTTAAGAAGAGCCTGATTAAGCATCAATCCATCAAGCAGCTCTTTATCTATATGCTCCATCTCTTGAGTTACTTGAAGTATCTTTCCAGAATTGCCCTGAACCGTGATCATCCCATTTCTTCTTGTAACAAAGAAACCAGTTGGGACAGTCAAACACCATACTTTGCCCTTATAATGAGACTTACTTGGAGCATCTATACGTATTTCTCTAGTTCTGGTAATATCAATAGAATCATTATCACCTTGTTTCTCAACCTGAAGAAATCGCATACCAGAGGAGATACGATCTGCCTGAATCTTTTGCCACTTTTGCCCCTTCCATTTACACAACATGGTATGGTTAGGGGTAACTTTGATATCTACCCCGTCTTCAAGAAAATGATACATATTCCCATCATAATCATATTCTTGTTTTTCACTTGCTGCTAAGTAATCAATTTTATGAAGTTCTAAATCATAACACGCAATATTATCTTCTTCTATATTAACTTGTTCAAATTTCTTAAACCCATTATTAGTAAGTACTTCTGTTTGATCGTCATAACATGTTCCGAACCAATCGTAGGAGAAATTGTGATGGGTGATTAGGGTTAAGTTAGGGTCATTAGCTACAGCCGCAAGTTGTTGCTGTACATCCGCAATGTCAGCAGTTGAAGCTGGTCTATCATCACTGCCAATTTGAACTACTCGAACAGGTAAAATTAATCTTTCCGCAATAATCCAATTTGCAGTCATAATTTTCGTCTTATATGCCAATGTCGTAAATAATCTGCGAATAATAGAAGTTCCATACGTCCCATATGGAACTGCCATATGTTTTAGGTGAGATGTAGTTCTCGGAGACATAGGCATTGGAGCACGAGCCAAAATCAATTGCTTTTGATAATCTGGAATTCTATCATAAATAGCTTTAGGAGAACGTTTATGCACAATTTGCTGCAATTCTTCATCAGGCATCATAACAATAAGAGATTCATCGGAGAGAGGGGATCGTTGTACTTCCATCCAGTCGGGGTTCATAACAAAGACTCGTCGGAAAGTTCCTCCTTCATGATTACATACTTCATGAGTTTCTGGATCAGTCCCGGTCCCCTGGCAGGAGTCACATTTGATATCAGTGTGAATAAAAACATCCCCGATCATAAAATATTCGGATGATATTTCTTTAAATCGTTCATTGAGTTTTAATTTATCTACTACATGATGTTGATAATAGGATAAAATTTTATTGCTTTGACATGAAAGATTGAACCCATTCATGGGAAATCTGGAATTGTGGCATGAAATTCTATTTACAACATATGAATGAGAATTCTCAATCTCTAAGTCATATAGAGATCCCTCATAACTAACTGGTTCTATTTTATAAATTTTTCTAAATATGTATTTCCCTTTTTTGAAATAAGGGGTATGTCTAATATGACTTTCGTCAACTTGATTATCTTTAATCTTAAGAGTTAAATCAGAAAATAAATTACACGCTCTTCTCGAAATTCTAACATTATAAGCTACTTGGCGATTTTCAGAATTAGGACGAGTTGCTGTGAATGAATATTCTATTCCAAGTCGGTCACAAATATTAGCAACTTGTTCTGCTAATTTTTTCGATACACCTAATCCCTGAAATCCATTTCCCTTATTGAAGCAACCATCTCCCGCTAAAAATCCTGCCAATAAATGCTTAAGTGTTTTATTATGCCATTTTAATACTAACGGGGCAAGTCTTTTTGTTCCATTAATAGACATACCAGGACATAATCCAATTAAATCATCAGCAATATTTCTTCCATAAGCAGCAACTCGGCAAATACCATCTTTTTCAACAATGCGAAAAGTTACTTTATTAGAGCCATAAATCTTATGAACTCTTTTCTTTATCAATTCAGCAAGTTCTAATTCTTCCTTATTTAGAGTGAAGTAGACGCCTTTAAAATATTGTCTGGTAACTCCCTTTTTATCCATATGTTCATAAGGAATTCCACATCCTTCTGCGGCATACACTCCCACAAGCCATGCAAAATCATTATCCATCTCAAATCCGCTTTGTCCTTCTTCATAGTCTATAGGAGTAAGCAAATAATCATCTGTAGTTAAATCTCCTGCCTTGATAAAGATAATTTTTCCACCACGTTCAGTGAGTAATTCATGTCCCTTAGTAGTTCGCAAGCATTGCCCCATATTAATGCCAGCAATTTTGATTTTAAGGATTTCTTCATCAGCTTTTCTAATGAACTTTCTCACTACTTGATTAATAGAACCATCGTGTGATCGAATCAGATCTCCGGGTTCAATATGAGAAATAGAATTTTGTCCACCATCTGCCATTAAAACTTGAGCATCCGGAGTAAAACAGTAAAAATCGATAGCAGCAGCTACCTTTGGTTCACTATTATGTACCACACATTTGTTCACATAATAACTATGGACATTCTCTATTTGAAGATCATAAACTATCCCTGAATAATGTTCTGTTTCTATTTTACTTATTTCATGTAATTTACTCTCTCCAACAAGAAGATGTTTTACTTTCAATGTTTCTGCTGCTTCCCAAGTTTCTATTTCATACCGATTGATGTGTCTTGGGATGACATGATTTTTGGTACATCTGATAGTTTTATTATTAACAGAGATTTTTAGTATTTCTTCATCTATTGTTCTATTGTAGGTACTTATTACTTTTTGGAAAGAATTATTTCCCGCAATTATTTCATCTCCGACAATGACTTCATCTATTCTTTTTTCTGAGCCGTTGCTCATTAGTACCATATTTTCAGGGGTAAAACACTCATAAAAGAAACGACACTGATGTACAGCAATTTGATTTGCGGTTATGGCATATGTAGGAGGAACTTCAATGTCATAGACCAAACCTTCATAATCTAAGCTTTCATTTGATACTATCGGGGTTATAACATAATTTTTCCAGAAGAACCTTTTTCTTTGAGTTGTTGTTTTTACTTTTTTATTGCTAATCTTTCCCTTGCAATATTGTCTCAATTTTTCACATTGAGTAGATGGAATTTGAATTAGGTAGCGGAATTTACTTTTTGTTTTGAACGTTTTTTTAGAGCGACTAATAGGCTGTTTATTAGCACACGCCAAAATTCCACAACGATAGCACATTATAGTTACTTGGTTTGCTAAATGTGCAGAATACGTGGTTATCTCAACATTTTGATTTATTTCATTAAAAGTTCCGTCTGATTGAATATATGCTCCAAGAACATGAAGTTGCAATGATGGATCCAATAGCATAACTTCTTTTGTGAATCGTTTTTCGTGTTTTTTGCCTTTGACAAGGCTATCCGCATATTTCGTTGCTTCTTTTATTGCACAGCGAACTCGTAAAAGTTCATCGGATTTACATTTGTATTTTTTAACTTCCGATCCAAAAGGTTCCATAACATCCTTTAGAAAGGGATACACAAATTCTTGTTCATCTTTGTTAAAACAAATGTCAAAATTCTGACCATCACCATTACCATCCGAAGCGAGGTGCCCTGCGAATCTGGCCTGATGAATATTGCGTATCACACTTTTTCTAATCTCAGTGGGGAATGGAACTAAAAAATAATCACCTTTTTGAACTTCAGATGCTTTAACCTTTGAAATTTCATATGATTTTTCAATGAAAATATTGCACTTCGCTCTAATACAAGTAGCGGAGCAAATGCCGCATACACAGTTTTTCTTTTTATCAAATTTACATTTCACTTCTTGTTTTCTAATAATCATACAATCATGATCGTGCGTAACAACAAGAGGCTCAAACACACCCATAGCTTTCATTTTATTAATAGATTTCTTTACAGTTCTAATTGAGGCATTTTTTATAAAAGAGGGCTGACCTTTGTCGTTCTGAATGCATTCATCTACAGCTAAATTCGATTGAACATAATCTCGGATATCTATAACTGAGAAGTCGCCATAACGAGTTAAGAAGCACGGATTAGCCGAATTTGAGATGAAACTCCAGAGATAAACCTCGCGCCTCTTGCTTGCAATTTGCCAATTTTGTGCAGTATGTAAAGGCGAGAAGAACATAGGCTCAGTCATCATATTCGATGAGCCTGACATTTGGGCGGTCTTATAATTTGATCCTGGACCAGGAGAGGTCATGGAGGAGGCATATTTGAAATTTGTATTTTCGCGATTTTTATCAGCATCAGCGATGAATTGTTGGGTTTTGCCTTTGGGGGTTGCGGCATAGGCATCACCCCATACTATTTGTTTATCAAAGTCGGGGTCACCCGGTAATAATAAGGTCATTCATTACTCCATCGCTAAGGCTTTAAAAGTATTTCCTACATCACGGTCAGAGTGCATTTTCATTTGCCTGAGCGTATTAATATCCTTGCCTTTTTGCTGAACCATTATACATTCATCGTCATGTAAATTATCGAAAAAATCTCCCAAGGCATCTTGATCGTCATGGAATTCGTGTAAGAAATCGGGATGGATTTCTGTCGGTCTTCCTTTGATTTCTACTTTTAAGAAGTGAGGAGTATTAGTGAGTGATAGGTTGTATTGAGCTAAGCGAAGCTTCGGGAATTTTTCTTGAGCTAATTTTTTTTTTTAGAGATGTCAGCTATTCCCGCAATTTTATGAGTTTTGAGGTTGAAAGCAGCTCTTCCATGTTGCTGACGGTTACGGAGTTCTTGAGTGTAGGTATGAAGTTCATCCCAATAATATCCTAATTTATGAGGAGCATTAACGGTTGGATCTGTCTGAGACATTTGATTAGTTTGTTCTTGTATTGCAATTGTTTTTTTCAGATCTAATATTGCGTAATGGAGTTCGGAATCAGTCATATTACGTGCTCTTCTTTCTCCTTCTTGAAAATCATATTTGGTTTGTTCAAAAGGAGGAGATTGAGCAGTTTTAAGCAAAGCGTTGCTTCTTGCTTCGTTAGATGCCATTGGATTCATCATGGGTTTGAGCATTGGCTCTGGTTCAAAAGGTTCATCTGCCTCATAACCTGGGTCTTCAAGAACATCTTGTCTGTATCCTTTACTCACTTCTTTCCAGCATTTATCACAACATTTTGTGATATAAATACCACGAGCATCATAATGTGCCTCAACTGGATAATCTGACTTTTCGCATCGGCGACATACTTCTCCACCTCTTCCTTGATCCTCATTTGAGAAGTCCATTCCACAATCTCTACATCTAAAATGTTCTTTCGTTCCCAAAGTTCCCATAGACTCTCCATTCCCACCACACATTGGACATGGATTTTCCATGGGGAATTGAGCAGTTTTATTCATTTTGCTTAAATTGAAAGCAATTTTGGGCTTATTTTCGGAATCATTTCGATTGGTATATTCAACCAATTCATGTCCACTTTTTGTTTCTCGTTGATCGCGATCTTTTTGAGAAACTTGAACATTGTTTTGATCAACATCTTTAGACCAATTAAAAGGATCTCCAGTATTAGAATCTGGACGATAATCACGTTTTTGAGCTTCTTTTGCTCTCATATCTTGCAGCCGAGATTCTGTATTGCCCCATGCTGCTGGTCGTGGTTTTCTAAGTTCTCCTGGTTTTAATCGCATTTTGTTTTCTTCTGGGACATTGCGATTTACTTCAAAACGTTTATTAATATATCCACCGACTGTATTTCCATCGGCATCTACATATTCTCTGGAGAATTTATCCATGGAATTAGCTCGCCAAAGAGCTTCACCACAAATGGTTTTATTATCATCAATAACAATTCCATCTAAGCAGTGATGACGACAAGTATATTCAGAGACTACATCTCCTACGCTCATATTTTTGCCACGGAGTTTAGGACAGATACGTTTTTCTGTAGGCCCGTAGAGAAGATATTGCTGTCCGAATTGATCAGCAGCAGTTTTCACCATATTTTCAGCATTAGTTAGGATTTGGTCTGTGAAACTATATCGAATAATACCTTCTACTTCAGTAAGCGAAGCTTTAGGAATGCTTCTTGCTTCGTTAGAAGCTTGTTTAATTTTTTGAGTGTTTTCTTTTTCGCTCATGACTGGCTCCATTCCTGAGTCTTGTTTCACCGCAGGAGGCAATAGTACTTCATATAGTTTTAATAAATTCCTTTGTCCTTCCTCTTTTTGAGTAGGATCTAAATTCATCACAAATTCAATAAGGCTATTGGCTTCTTCTTCAAATCCTGGACTTACTGTATTCCTCAGCTCTTCTGCGGCTTGTCTCGCTTGTTCATATTCTGGAGTGCCAGGGAGATTGTTATTGTTCATAAGCGGCTCTAAGAATTTATCTATAAAATCTCCTTCGTTTCTAACTGGCAAACGAGATTGTGTTGGCTGAGGAGACATAGCAGGGTGTTGAGGTGGCGGCATAGCTTCCTGCATTTGGGCTTTGACTTTTTTTAAGTTGAATGCAGCTCTTTGTTGTTGAGGTTGGAATTGGAAATTGGGTTGTTGCTGCTGCTGTTGTTCTTGTTTTATTTTTTCATTGAGACTATGCACGCTATTCATAATCTGTTGTCTATGTTGCTGATAGCCTGTTGTTGTTTTAATGTGAGAAGCCAATCCTTGCAGATCATTGTCCTCTAAACCCTTTTGAAGGCTTTCAAATTCTTGTCGTAATCGTTTTGCCGTTGGATCCGCTTTAAGTAAAGAATTTATTGCTTTCGCTCCTGGTGCCTCTTTGGGTAGATTCATCAATTCCTCTTGTAGAAATTGCCAAAGTCCTTGATCTTGCTGTAGAGATAATAAATGTTCTTGTTCTGGAGAAAAGGACTTCGGGTCTCCAAAAACTTCATCACTTTTAGATTCTGTATTCGAAGCATCCGAAGCATCCGGGTTCTCAATTCCCTGAGAAATCTCGTTCGCTTCGTCATTAACTAAAGTAGGCATTTGGGGTGTTTCACCCCCAGCTTGACTAAGTTTAGATAAGTTAAACATTACTTTGCGAAAAATTTATCCAAGCTGGTTTTGGTATTGGTATTGGTACAACCATTTCCAGTTTTTATTTCGGTCTCTGCTCTCTTATTTGCTCTTGCTTGAGCTTGAGTGATGATATCTTCTCCGACTGTTTTTTCTGGAATATTTCCGAAATCTCGATCATTACTGAAAATACTCATTGCATTAGCTGGATTTTTGGGATTGAAATTATTTGTTGAATGCAATGATCCTGAGCTAAGAACTTTTCCTAAAGTTGGCTGGTCAGGAGCTTCTGTTTGTAATTGAGCTGTTTTCATTTGAGTACGATATTCTTTTTGAGCTGTCTTACTTGCTTTAATTTGTTCATCACCAAGAGCAATTTGAGCTTGGGCTCGTAGTGCTTCTGAATTCCAGATAGTGTTAGGGTTTTTGGTAGATCCCATGAATTTACCAGTTACGCTGTTATTAACTGATTCTGGGTTATATCCTGCTGGCATAATTTTGCTTGCAGAGAGATGATTAATAAGATCTTCTGGATTGAGTTTTTGAATGCCTACAGGAGCAGAAGTTTCACGATTGAGTTGAGTGCAATATGTTCGAGCGGCTCGTTCTAATCCTTTTCCCCGCAATTTATCTTGTTTCACAACAGATGCGAATTTAGCAAGATCATCAAGAGTGATTGCTACTTTAGCTCGTTCTGCGGCAAAATTAAGTTCTTCTGTGATAGAATCTAGTTCATCTTTTTGTATCGTAGCGAGAGTTTGGGCAGTAATTGAACTGAAGAAATCATTTTTCACTTCAGGAGTAGCGGTTGCTCGCCTTGCATTCAGGCTATCGGCATTTGCTTGTTTATTAAGAGTCACGTCTTTGCAGAGTCCATCTAGGAGACTGCCGAATGTTTCATTTGAAAAACTATGTCCTGAAAGTTTCATTATTAGTAGCCTTTCTTGCCACGTGGGCGAATTTTTTCTGGGGCTCCACCTGGGCGATATTTGAGAGTAACAGATCCATTAGAATCCGTAGCAGAAGGAGTATCAGCTTCATTTACGCTTGCTCCACCAATATATTGTAATAATTGATCAACAAATCCTGATGGATTTTGCATTGGGGTATTTGCTGGAGGCTTCAATGTTACTGTTACAGTTTTATCTGGATTGACCAATAATCTCATGCCAAAATCATTTCCCACGAATTTGCGTATTTTTTGACCTTCTTCGTGAAAAGTTGAATTAGGATCCGCATTAACATCTTGAGCATCTGGATCTTGACCCAAGAACTGCATAGCAGGAGATCCTTGCGGCTCCTGTTGACTATTGGGCTGTACTGAAGAAGGAGAACCTAATCCTGGTTCCCCCTTTTGTTCTAATTGATTAGCCATTCCACCATGATCCAAACCTCCACTATTCATAGCGTTTTGAAGATCAGGAGGAGGATTACCCTGTTGATTTTGATTTTTGGGTTTATCAATAAGAGCACCAGCACCTTGAGCAAATTTTGAAAACAATGAATCACTAAAAAGTGAATCATTCTTCAACGGACCCTGACGAATGGCTGTTTTACGATTTCCGCTAGGAATTATAGACATTATCGGTCTTTCGCCATTTCTTCTACATAACTATCTGGGAACAATGTTTTCCAGAACTTCTTAAACCATGTCTTTTCATTATCCTTCATATTTGCGAAAGTTAATCCAGCCATAGCTTCACAATATTGAATTGGATAAGCTGGACCACCAAGAGCACCTTTCTTACCTGACATAGAAGCAAAAAATTGCATTTTTTCCTTGCGATTCAAAGACGAAAGTTTTTTGAAGCCTGCTTTAGCTGATGCTTCTTTCTTATCTTCTTTCTTGGAACCTTTAGAATTGGAGTCTTTCTTATTCTTCCCATCTACCTTGCCAGGATTGGTTGATTCACCCTTTTGATAGTTAGGATCGTTATTGATCTTCTGTTTGACTTGAGCTTTGCCTACTTCTGCACTTTCAGCATCGCCATGTTCTTCGGTTACATCGCCAGCTTTGCTGCATTCTCCCATGTCTTTGGCACAATGAGCAGCTTTAGTTTGAGAGGCTTTCTTATTAGGTTTATGGCCACCGCCTTCGGCTTGATCTTTCTTGCCATCAACGGACTCACCTTCTTGATAAGAATGGGCTCCTTCTTCGTTATCATTATTGATAACTTGTCCGCGACATTGACCACGAGGATCGTCATCGCATTCTGGTTTGGCTTCTCCTGCCTCTTTGGTTAGGAATTCGTTGACCCAGTCATTCCAAGACGCAGTCTTTCCTAATGGGTTTTTGATTCTATTTGAGAAAAAATTAGTAAATTGCATATTGTTCTCCTTAAGGTCTTAACCATTTACGTTGAGTGTATGAGTAGGTGATTCCTTTATTTTCTTGAAAATTTTCTTGCAAAATATTTGTTTTTTGCGGGAAAGAAGGAAATTGTTCTTCATCATTAATATATTCTTTGAGCAAATCAGCTAATTCTTGGTCATAAATTGCTACAGTTTGAGCTAATTTAGTGAAAAGATTAGTATTACTTGCAGTATTCATGTCTCCCCAATTCGCATCTGACCCAAAGGCAGAATTATTAGGAGGAGTAGATGTTGGAGATGTTTGAGTGGCACTTTGTGGAGTAGCTGGATTCGCATTAGGCACAGAAGATTGAAGAGGTTGAGCATTTGATAAAGCATCTGCTAACATATTAATTTTTTGTTGAGTTTCAGGAGTCATTCTTCCCCCTTGAAATTCTTTTAACATTTTCACTAATTCTTGCATAGTAGCTTCATCGGCATCTTTTGCTAATGATTCTGCGATTATTTTAGATGCTTCTTCCATAGATTGAGGGTTAACAGATGGAGATTGTGTTTGTGTTATTGTGGATTGATTGTCTATTGAGACTGGAGAAAACTCTTGCGGAGTCTGATTCGCCCAATCTTCAAATGTAGTATCTGGTGTATTTACTCTCATATTCAAAGCATCTTCTAATTGCCCTTGCATTTTTTGAGCATAATAAAGAGATTTTTCATCCAATGGATTAGCATAGAGTTTGTTTAATGCTCTATCCATGTCAGAATATTCTTTTACCGCAGAATTTGAACCCTTACCACCTTTAATCGCATCTCGTTGACGAACGTTATACATATGCTGTTGAATGGTTAGAATTTGTTGATCTACTTCAGCCATATTTCTTTTTAAGCTTTGTATCAATTCTGATATATTAGAATTTGGATTATTTTCAGGAGTTGCTTTATTCTGTAACGGTACTGTTGGAGCAGATAAAGGATCATTTTTATAGTCTTCTGGGAGATTAACTTGAGCAGTTTTAGGAGTAAGTAGCTGTTCTATTTGGACAATAGTATTTCTTAATTGTTTCCAATCTGTAGTATGTAATTTTTGAACATATGGAGCGATACTGGGGAATTGGGTTGCAGAATGTTGAAGTTGAGTTATGCTATTTTTTACTTGATCTGCTCCTCGTTTTACATTCATCATAGATTCTAATATAGCATCCATTTCAAATCGAGTATCAGCATCTTTGCCTTTTGCATTGCTAATAGGATTTTGAACTCTAGTCCAAAATCTATTCCATTTACTTCTGGGAGAAGCAGGTGCTGCGATTTTTATAGATGAACTTTGAATTATAAGCATTTAATTGAAAAATCCTTGATATTGTTTCATTTGAGCAATGAGATCATTTATAATATTATCTTGAATATTTTCAGATGCCAATTTGGTATGGGCTTCCACTACGGTTTTAGCGTGTTTAGAAATTTCATTTTCTTTACCCAAAATATTTAGGAAATCAGAAAATGTGTTCTTACTAGGTACTTGTTGTATCACTTGAGCATATTTCGAAGTCCATTCATTATCATCATAATCTTGCCCATCCTGATACTCTTTAATACAATCCATAATAACTTCTTGCATAGGTCCATCTGATGAAGCTCTTTTCTTCCGAATGCAATTTCCCATTGCTCTATTTTGTTTTAACACATAACCTATAACTCCAACATATTGGGCAACCTTTACAAGAGATCCAGAAGTTAAGAGGTTATCAACAACATCTGCCGAAGCAAATTTATTATTGTTATCTAGGTCGTTGGCTAAGGTTACAAGATGTTGAATTAAATCTGACATTTTACGCTATTCCTCTCATAATTGAACCCCTTGGAGCAAAATTAACTTCTTCATACCTGCGTCCATATGGGTGAATATTTCCTACTATAAAAGCTCGAATGTCATTTTGGTCTAAATCAAAGGTGACCAAAACTTCATTGCTTGTAGTACGAGCTATAAATGTATAATGCGGCTCAACTGTACGAGTTCCTGCATATTGCCCGTGTCTATTTGTATATTCGAAAGAAATAACCTCTGTGTTATCTATTCCGTCATATACTAATTGTTGACCATTATCATACTCAATTTCCTTTGTTCCAGGAGGAATTCCTAAATTTTCATTTTGAGTTGGGATTTCTCGTTGATAATCATAAGGATAATCTTCTACTTCCTCATCATCCTTGGAAATGCGACCTTCTTCAGATTCTTCTGCACTGGTTGGCTCAAATTGCTCAAAATTTTCCTCATTAATAACCCCCTGTGGTCCGTGAGGGGATATTCTTCCTGGAAGTTCTAATGGATCTGGCTTCTCATCCCCCCAGTCAACATCGTCTATTTCGTCTAAGAAAGATTGTCCCAAACTATATAACTCCGCACTAATAATTTTAAGCACCCTTAAACTCTACCTCTGAGCCACTTAGATGTACCTTGTGACCCGGTTTAATATTATTTTTTTCAAAATAACCAGCATTCGCTTCTATTGCCATAGAACAAAATTCACTACTCCGTATCATCCTTGTAGACATAGGAGTAATTTGTTTAATGCCAGTAATCACGTTATCTTTATTCACAAAAGCAATATCTAATGGAATATAAGTGTTTTTACCCCAAAAGGCAGCTTCTTGGAGATTATCAAATTTAAAGAGCATTCCAGAGTTCTCTGGCAGATCTTTACGATACATAAGCCCATGAGCCAGGGCTAATGGCGTATCTGCCACTTCAATGGAGAGTTTTGCCATGATTTTTCCTTAGTTTCCTTCTTGTGTTCGTTGTGATCATATTCAAACTGAATTCTCTGTTTATACAAATCTTCAGTTAAATCATCTATATGATGAGGTTTTACCTCTACTGTAACATGTAGATTGGGAGCCTTTTCTTTAATTTCTAAATCATTATCCTCAATCCATTTTAAAATAGCATCATAAGAATTTTCATAAACATATTCTTCTGAATCTATAATTCTTGGTACAGACTTTTTATTTGCTCTGTCATAAACAAAGATCATACGCCCACCTTTGCCGTGTAGTCTTTGCTTGGTTTCAGGATCATACCAATAATGATCTCTTTCCACTTTCTTTTTGACACGTCGTTTAGTAGATCTAAGTATTAATTCCATTTACATTACTCTCGTAAGCCAGTTATTCATTGGATTGTGCTTTGATGCTGTCTTTACCAAAGATGCTGTCTTTTCAAGAGCCGATTTCTCTTTAGATAATACAAGGGTTTTAATCAAATCTTTAGCTTTTGCAGTAAATTCACAGGTTCTTTGTATTTTATTAAAAGATTGAGCTTGTCGAGAAGTTTTATGAATATAACCCTTTGACTGTAACGCTTCTACCTGAAATGTAGTAATTTCTTCTGGGACAATATATTTACCATATACATCTTTTTGATTATGAAGCCAGATATTATAAAGATTTTGACTTTCTGAAGAGGAAAGCCCGCCTCGATTAAAGAGGAAGGAACTAAGAGGCATAGTTTGAAAAAGATCAACTAGGGATTGAGATTGTTTGTTCATTATATATAAGACTCTCCAAGGGCATTTCTTAATAAATAGACTAGATCAGGTGATTTTTTACATAATTCTTCCAAGGAGATAGATAGATCTTGATCAGATTCTCTGACATTATTAATTATTTGAATCGCTGTTTTAGCAGAATATAAAACTTCACCAAGATTACCAAGGGTTCGTCTAATTCGAGCATCTTGAAAATCATGATAACTTTGTGCAGATTTAATCTGTAGCATTTTTCTTCTCTCCCCTGTATATATATTCTTTTACCGCAGGATCCAGCAAAATCCTATCTAAATCTAACTTTTTCAAGAAATCTAAACCCTTTTCTCCCCCGATTTTAAGAACTTTTACTATCTCTGATACAATCCTCTTCTGAGAGACACTCTGCTGTAAACTAACTACCGCATCCTTTTTGATCGCTTTTTGCAAATCCGAATCTATAGAAAATTCATTTTCCAAAGAAAATCTAACGGCTCGAATAGCTGCCAAAGGGTTATATTTAATTAACATTTCTGCGGGTAAAATAGACCTAATAACCTTATCTTCCAAATCCTTAACCGCCAAATGAGTAGGATCATACATGTTCCCATTATGTAATGAACAAATCAAAGCATTCATAGTAAAATCTCTACCATAAAGATTATTCATTAATGGAACATTTTCAATACTATTTGCCTGTAACCATGTACGAATATCTTGATTGTACATATAAGCATTAACACTATTACCTTGAAATTCAATTCTAATAGGCCCAACCTTCGATGGATATTCCACCATTGCAGTACCAGTACGTTCATAAAAAGTAGGCATAGAATTGAGAATTTCAGAAGCAAATAATCCCCCCAATTGTTTCGCTTGATCATGATATGCAGATGCAACATCTATATCTTTAGTTTTCCAGATTTCTCCTAAATAATGCTGACGACAATATCCACCAGCAATAAATATAGAACGTATGCCATAAAGATGAGCAAAGTGTCTCAACTTATCAACAACTTCTTGTAATGCTTGTTCTCGTTGAAGGTTATCCATTTGAATTAGTATATATGGTAGATAAGCATTCTCCGTTTCTCTTCTTCGCTAAACTCTGCATTTCTTCTATTGTTAATCGAGTACTACGGGCACAAAATATACATCCAGTGTTTCTATTAACAATATCATAAGGAGTAGCAGACCATTCGGTTTGACAATTGAGACACTGCCAATCGTGTTTGTTTCTACCTCCTTTGAATTCCGTAGAAATGAGAAGGATATTTCTATCTTTTACTCTATTTTGTATACTCTCAATTGTGTATTTGATTGACATTAATTTTTCTTCTATGGAATACTTAAATTTGAGTGGCTGGGGTAAATCCCCTCTTCTTCTCTCTGATCCCACCTATATGGATCGCGGTTATGGTCAACGAAAACAAAATAAAAACCATTAGTTCCTTCTTGAGATTCTGGATTGTATCTTGTCTGTTCTCTACGTGATTTCTGTCGATTATCGAAGTATTCCTCTTCTGAACTATCAAATTTCCACATACGCTCCCCCATTGGTAGATCAAGATTTGCCCATGGTCCTGATATTTGAGCTATTTTTGTCATTTTCATATATTGCTTAATTATTTTCAAACGATACATTTCTTCCATCACCAATTTATGTAGGGCTTTAATACTCACACTTTCTGAGTTAAACATATCCACTAAATAATCATCTGCATTCGCTATATCACTATTCAGTAAAGCTTCAAGTGCAGTTTTTTCAGCAGTTAATTCAGTAAAAAGATCTGTCAGTATATATGTTTTATTAACTAAATTTAAGAATAACAAGTTAGCGATACGACCAGTATTTGTCCCTTTACTTTTGCTGATACGATCTGCTATACGTGCAAGATTTTCCCAAGAATTGCGTAAATGACTTTTGACTTCTTTAATAGATTCAGATAAAGATTGAGTACAATCTTTTAAGGATGGAAGTTGAAGGGTATCATCTCCAATGCGGATTTCGTAATAAGTACCTTTGTGGTGAATATCAAAGGCATTTAATTCATATTGAAGAAGGGTTTGATCGTCTATTTCTGTTGTAGCGTGACTTTTGAGATTGAACACTTACCACTCCTAACTTTAAGTTAATTCTAAGTTTAGTGTTCAAATTCCTTTAGATAAACTCGATTTCATCATTATTGGTTTGGGGTATAGTTTTAAGCACAGGATGTTTTTTAATACGTTCTTCTTCCATTTTTTTATCCACAAAGTTGATTTCTTCTGTTGCATTAATAGAACTGGCATCTCCATTATCAGCAGTAACTGCATCCATTCCTGTTCTTGTATGGGCAATAGGATCTCTATTAGGGTTCCATACTACGGTTTTTCTTTTAGGATCTTGTACATCTTTCTTTGCTACTGGATCTGGGGTTTCAGTATCTACTACTCTAGTTTTTGCTTCCACAATTTTTGGAGGGCTTGCTTCTTCATTGGTTTCTAGATATTCTCCATCAAGTATGTCAGACAGGTTTTCTTTTTCCGCAAAAATATTGCCAATTTTAACTGTTGCTTCTTTTATAGGTTTTGCTCTAACAGAAGAGACAATTTCTATCAATCCTTTTGCAAGAGCAGCTCTAATATCAGCACTACTAATCTGGTCCTCTGTTAAGGTAAATTGTTGACCTGGTGAAATATCTCCATTGAGAGCATTGATGCGAATGGGTCTATTATAAATGCTACGTAGTTTTAGACTTTGAAATGGGGTATCGGTTTGATTATCTTTTTTATATGTTACAAAACCCATATTAATAGCCACTTGCACTGTATTATCACAAAATTCAATATCCGTTATTGGCACCATATTCCCAGGTTTCACTTGTTTGTTAATCCCCGAAAGCTCTAAAATGCCCTTAATTTTGCTTGTTCCAAATAATTGAACCATATCAATCTCCTCTAACAGAACTAGACTTCTCCATTATACAATGTTTAAACTAACTTGAACAACCAATTAGAATTTGCAACTGGTCGTCTTCGAGGTAATGGTTCTTCATAAAGATTTTGCAAATGAGTGGTAGGATTGGATTTGGGCATTGCAGGACGATAATCCCACTTACGGCTTTCATCCTGTAAAGGAGAGAATTTGCTTGAAGTGTCTGAAGGACTTCTAAAAAACATATCACTAGTATCCGCATTCCCTAAATCTTGTTCTGGATCTTTATTAGGGGTATTCCCAGGTCCAACCTCATCGTCTGCTCTTCCGCCAGGATCCATTCCTTGAGCATAACCAGAGCTTAAATTAGTATGAGGAGTTTTATCATCTGATTCTTCCTTCATATTAGAAGGACCAAGTCCAGATTGATCTAATACTGTTTTCTTGGGAGTCCCACTATCATATGTTTTACGTTCAGGAGCATTGGGGTTGATGCCATCCAAAAATTCTTGAACTCTATCCCTTGGTTCATTATAAATTCGTGGGCTGAGACCGATAGCGGTGATTATGAGCATAGCAATTTATTAGTTCTAGCAGTTTTTAGACTCACAACAGTATTACGCTCTATTTGAGACAACTCTCGTCTTTCATCATGAGCTAATCTTAAAATAGCCATAATTGCTGTATCATAATCCGTAGAAGCTCCTGTTTTAATACCATCTGCTACACGATGTATATCAGCAGTTGTAATTTTACCTATTAAAGGAGTGATTTTGGCTTTATCAATTGTTGTAGGATCAGAGCTTGAACTAGTAAAACGATTTGGATCATTATTCAATACTATTTTATCATGTTGCCCAGTATTTTTCTTGGTTCTTGGGAGACTGCCTAATTGTTTCTTGTCATCATAGGCATAAGTCCAATTTGAAGTTTTATCGGTATGATAATCTTCAGCTAGTCTTTTTTGACGAATTTGTTCAACTAAAATATTGATTGGTGGGACAGACAATGAGCTAAAATCTTTTCTGTGTTCAACTAAATTGGAGGTCTCTTTTTCCAATTTTTTCTCAGTGATTTGAGCACTTTTTTCTTTATTAGTATGCTCAGCAATCAATTGATCTTGAGTGGTAGTTTCCTCATATCCTGTACGATGAGTTAAGGTTTTTTCGGTGATTGAAGCGGTTTCTTCTACTTTTGGTCCTAATGAATTTTCTCGATTGTATTTTTCATAAGGCTTGACCTGAGCTTCGCTTATAGTAAGATGTTGATCGCTTTTTAAAGGCGTGGATTGAAATACATCAGCAGATTTAGCATTTTTTAAGTTAAACATATTTTTCTCCATATAACGAAGCAAGAAGCTTCGCTTAGTGTCTTTCTAATATTTTGCGGAAAAATTAAAGCAATCCCTTTTTCTGATAGAAATTATATTGCTGTCCAGAATATTGACCTCTACCAATACTCCACTGGCTATTTGATCCCATAGATGGTACTTGAGGCAAATTAACAGTAGTAGATTGAGCATATCCTGAAGTTGTGGCATCTAGAACTAAACCACAAGCTCCTGCAATTGAGTCGCAGGCATCATCGGTAGTAATCACTCCTTCAGGATTAGCACAAACTTTAAACCCCGTAGGCAAATAAACTCTTTTTAAACACTTTAATTCCATTTCTAACATATGAGCAAATGGACCTCGTTTGGGTAGTGCTAATTGATGATTAATCAGTAATTGTTCTAAATGATCATAAATCCGCATTTTATAGTCACGCCTAAAGGGAGTTATTTTAGTAGGAATCCCACGTCTTCGTAACATTCGAACACTGGCTTCTGAATTCCATGCGTCATAGGATACCATGCCGAAGCGGAAACGTCGTGCCAGATCTGCAATATATTTATCTACATCAAATACATTTATGGCATGGAGAACTCCTGGTTGCCAGACCATGATATGATCTACGATATACATGCGAGTTTTTTCTCGCATCATTTGCCCTTTTTTTTCAATCAATCTCATTCGATCTTCTACATGTATCACTACCAAAGCATAGTTATGACTGGATAAAGCAGGATCAAGATGAGCGTAATAGATAATTCCAGGTATACCTGCTTTACGTTGATCTAAGCCAAGCTCTGCTCCTATTTCCATCGCTTCATCTACATAATGATCGGCAATAAATTTTTCACCTGCAGTACCTGAAAACTCTGCTCCAAATTCCATATTGAATTCGTTCTCAGTCATGGCTTTAAATTCAGCTCTTAATTTTTCAGGAGTATGTTTGAGATCCATCTTCCATGTTGGGAGTTTAAAGGCCAAGCGATTGGGATTGTTTTTGGCATCCTTATACAATTTGAATAACATACCTTCTTCTGCTCTGGGAGAAGAAATGCTAACCACCTTGGAATCAGTGATAGTTATTTCTTGCCCCTTTTCATCTACTTCTCCAGTTTTACGGACAAAGTCAGCGGTTGCAGGTAATAAGGCGGAATAAATACGATCACCCGAAGTGGGTCCTGCACTTACTTTAAAAGAAGCCACCTCATCGAGCAAAAGTGCAAAAATTCTCTTCCCGAGTAGAGATTCACTATTACTATGACCTGACATAATAACAACACTTCCCTTAATTTTAGAAGCGGCATTATCAAGACCATCGGTCGCTAATTTCTTTTGCTTTTCTTTATCTTCTGGAGTAAGCATGTGTAATTTGTCGGATTCTACATGTCCTATTTTATCGCGGAAATATTCTGACGAAGTCATTTTTTCTTTAATTTCGGTGAACAAAATTCTTGCTTGATCAGAAGACGTAGCAACAGTAAGAATAAAGATTGGATTTCCTTCTGCAATATTATAGAATTTAAATGGTGAACCTCCAGGCATTTCTAATAATCTCATTACTTCATAAAGAGCAATAAGAGAAGTTAAAAAATCTTTTGAACCTCTTCTGCCCAGCACTAAAACTAAGTCTCTGAAAAGATGTTTGGAGTGATATTTCTCAATAACATTATCTAACTTATATTCATATAACAATTGCATTTCTTTTTCATCTAATGTTAGTGTTTCATTTCCGGGTTGACCACGATAAAATGTTTTAAGAATAATCCGTTGCATGGGCCAAAGATGAGTGCCTTTACTCGGCAAATTCAGATAATGTTTAGATTCACAAAATTCAATAATGTTAGGCATGTATTGCTCTTTTGATTCTGCTTTGAGTTGAGATTTGATTTTATCAAACAAATCAGCCAATTCAAAATTCATGTTATTTTTTGCCATATTTTAACTTTCCACTATCGGTAATCGTGATGTTGAGATAGGACTAGGGGGGGTATCTTCTATATGAGCACTTGTAATTGTTTCTCCGCCAAAAAGATTCGCTAATTGAGCATACATCGGTTTTACAACTATACCTTGTTCTTCAATAATCGCCGTCATTGTCAATCCAGTTGCTGCCATAATATATTTTGATAAAGCCTTGATTGCACCTTGTATTGGAGGTAGTTGCTGAGCATCCTGCCACAAATATTCATATCCAGTATCCAAAGTTTTTGTCAGTTGAGAGATTGCAATATCTCCACTTGCTCTATTCGGTATTGTAGTTTTATCTATTCTAGTACTTAGTTCTATACCTGGGAATAATGCCCTAGCTCTATTCAATCCTGATTCTGCAGCATATGCAAAATAAGTAGTATAAAATAACGTGTCATTTGTTGCCTTACTCAACTCATCTGCAAATAAGCTGGAAGAAGAACTACTAGAGCTCTTTGACGAGCTTGATGACAATGAGCTAGAACTTGATAAAGAACTTGAGCTTTGACTTGAGCTAGAACTACGTGAACTACTACTAGATTTAGAACTACTAGATAGAGAGCTGCTAGATAGAGAGCTGCTAGATAGAGAGCTGCTAGATAGAGAGCTGCTACTAGATAATGAACTACTACTCGATAAAGAGCTGCTTGATAAAGAGCTACTGGATTGAGAACTTGAGCTAGAAGAATTTGATGAGCTAGAGCTAGAAATTGATGAGCTAAAAGAGCTACTTGAGAGAGAACTACTTGAAAGAGAACTACTTGAAAGAGAATTTGAGCTGGAAGATAAGCTTGAACTACTTAAACTTGAGCTTGAGCTAGAAGAAGAACTTAAACTACTAGAGCTAGATAGGTCGCTTGAGCTAGAACTTGAACTTGAGCTATTAGAGGAGCTAGAACTTGATAAAGAGCTAGAGCTAGAAAGAGAACTTGAAAGACTAGAACTAGAACTTGAAAGGCTAGAACTGCTACCTATAAATTCTCCAATTAGTGTCCCGATATTTAATCGCAATACCCCATTTTCAAAATATCTCTCCATTTGCAAGCTATCTATTGAATATGGACCTAATGCCGCTCCAAAATCACTAGGCCAACTATTCCATTCTGGAGGAGCTAGATAAAAAGGATATGCCACAAACACTTTATCATTGGGCTCTCGAAACATCATTGTAAAAGTAGCTATAAATGTTGTTTCTTCAAACGGGATGGGGATTAAGACTACTGTTTTTTCTGCATCAAGCCATTGTCTATAAACCGCAATTTGTTGCTCAACTGTCGCGTCACTCACTCTGGCACTAGTATGGAATGGCATTTCAAATGACATCCCATCAACAGAATTTTCCAATAAAGCAATATCAACATAAGACATATACCAGCTTGCAACCGCAACGTTCGCAATAAGAAGAGTATGAACTGAATTGAGGGCCGTTCGTAAAATACTAAGAAAGTCGCATGTGTTTTCCCACGTACTCCACACTTCAATAGCAGAAGGATGAACAATATTATCAAGAAATACAACAGGTCTGGGGAACTCAGTATGCAATGTCATTATTGCAGCCGCAAACTGAGTTCGGGCTTCTGCTACATCTAGGTCCACATAATGATTTAATTCTGGTCGTCTGGCAATGAGATAAACATCATCTGCTAATACTGCTTCATCTGGATATTGTAATAGCTCTGTTTGTACTCGTCCTCCACTAATATACCTGCCAATTACAACATCAGGATTTTCTGCTAAAGCTGCATTCAATACATCATTCCAACGATCTGGTCCCTCTTCTATAGCTCCAAAAAAGTATGACAGATCAGTAATGAGAGGGACAGAAGCCCATTCGCTTGGCGGGTAATCAATCGCATAGGTATTTAGGTTCACTCCGCATCGCAAAACAATATTTGAGGGAGGAATACTATCAGCCGCCGACAAAGAGCTACTAGATTGGCTAGAACTAGAACTTTGGCTTGAGCTACTACTAAATGAAGAAGAACTACTACTCAAGCTTGAGCTACTACTAAGTGAAGAAGAACTTAAAGAAGAACTACTAATAGAAGAGCTACTAAGCGAAGATGAGCTTAAACTACTACTTGACAATGAAGACGAACTTAAACTACTGCTAGATTGTGAAGAGCTACTACTTAGTGAACTACTACTTAGTGAACTACTACTTAGTGATGATGAACTTAAACTGCTGCTACTCAAAGACGAACTAGACAATGAAGAAGAACTGCTCTTCGAGGAACTACTCAGAGAAGAAGAGCTTAAACTGCTACTGCTACTCAAGGATGAACTTGATAGAGAAGAACTACTTAATGATGAGCTACTGCTCTTCGAGGAACTACTCAGAGAAGAAGAACTTAAACTGCTGCTGCTACTCAAGGATGAACTTGATAGAGAAGAACTGCTTAATGATGAGCTACTACTCTTTGAGGAACTACTCAGAGAGGAGGAGCTACTCAGAGAGGAAGAGCTACTCAGAGAGGAGCTTGACTGAGAAGAAGAACTACTTCCTAATTGTTTAATAGAACTACTTGATAATGAACTTGAACTGCTTAGTGAGGACGAACTACTAAGACTACTACTACTGCTTCGTGAAGAACTGCTTAATGATGATGAACTTAAACTACTACTGCTCTTAGATGAACTGCTTAATGATGAGCTACTACTGAGTGAGCTACTTGATAGTGAAGATGAGCTTAAACTGCTACTAGAACTAAGAGAGCTTGAGCTTAAACTACTAGAGCTGAGAGAAGAGGAACTACTATTAGATGAGCTTGATATAGAGCTGCTGCTTAAAGAACTGCTGCTAAGAGAACTACTACTACTGCTAAGAGAACTACTTGACAGTGAAGAGGAACTTAACGAGCTACTAGATTTAGAAGATGAGCTAGACAAAGACGAAGAACTCTTGGAACTACTGGATAGAGAGGAGGAACTTAAAGAACTACTAGATTTAGAAGATGAGCTAGATTCAGAAGATGAGCTTAAAGAGCTACTACTCTTAGAGCTACTACTTTTTGAACTGCTGGATAAAGACGATGAGCTTGATAGTGAAGATGAGCTTAGAGAGCTACTACTAAGTGATGATGAGCTTAAACTGCTGCTACTCAAGGATGAACTTGACAGAGAAGAACTGCTACTACTAAGAGAACTACTTGATAATGAAGAGGAACTTAAACTGCTGCTACTCAAGGATGAACTAGACAAGGAAGAAGAACTACTCTTTGAGGAACTACTCAGAGAAGAAGAACTTAAACTGCTGCTGCTACTCAAGGATGAACTTGATAGAGAAGAACTGCTTAATGATGAGCTACTACTCTTTGAGGAACTACTCAGAGAGGAGGAGCTACTCAGAGAGGAAGAGCTACTCAGAGAGGAGCTTGACTGAGAAGAAGAACTACTTCCTAATTGTTTAATAGAACTACTTGATAATGAACTTGAACTGCTTAGTGAGGACGAACTACTAAGACTACTACTACTGCTTCGTGAAGAACTGCTTAATGATGATGAACTTAAACTACTACTGCTCTTAGATGAACTGCTTAATGATGAGCTACTACTGAGTGAGCTACTTGATAGTGAAGATGAGCTTAAACTGCTACTACTCTTTGAACTACTTGAGAGTGAAGATGAACTTAAACTGCTACTACTCTTAGATGAACTTGATAGTGAACTAGAACTACTCTTTGAGCTACTAGACAATGAAGATGAACTACTTTTAGATGAACTTGATAGTGAGCTAGAACTACTCTTTGAGCTACTAGACAATGAAGATGAACT
>ERZ1292625.143-Hain-H41-01um-R1-143-length-117911-cov-9_pt2 | contig 58833 bp, 63 predicted proteins | sample MGYA00564400_ERZ1292625 | MGnify/ENA primary metagenome ERZ1292625 (study PRJEB36523, sample SAMEA6512639) | groundwater metagenome | collected 2019-01-08 | study: AquaDiva: Metagenomics assemblies of 32 groundwater samples | reverse complement strand
ATCACGCCGGGCATGCCGAGCGGAGTCTTAACGAATGACGTTTTGCTTCTCTTCATTGAAACGCAGGACCAGTCCATTACCGTATCGGGCGGGACGGAAACTTGGACGGCGGTTACCGGCTCGCCGATTACGGGAGCTGTTGGAACGGATCTTACAGTTTTTTGGGCCAGAGCATCGCAGGACGCCCCGACGTCTCCGACCACAAGCGACTCCGGTGATCATCAGCTTGCCGTCATCTTGGCGGCCCGTGGTGTTATTACCTCCGGCGATCCATGGGATGTTGTCGCAACCGGCACAGCAGGCTCCGGCACAGCAGTGTCTTTCCCGAGTGTAACCACAACAGTTGTTGACACGATGATTATTCATGCCATCGCCGGTGATGGTCCGGACGGCAACAGCACCGCGAACCTTTCCGGAGAAACAAATAGCGCACTAACCAATCTTGTCGAACGGAGCGATGAAAGAGTAAATACGGGAGGGGGCGGATTGCTCGGTACATACTCAGGAGAGAAAGCATCAACAGGTTCAACTGGCAACACCACTGCCACGCTTGCCAACGCGGCGACGCAGGCGATGATAACTATTGCATTAAAACCTGCCCCTTCGACTATTACCGTCGGTACCACCGGTACTCAAACTGCCAATATGAACATCCCCTCAACCAACCAATATGTTGGCGGCGCGTGGACTTTTGTCAGAAACGAAAGCACGGCAGATGTTACTTCAATAACTGTCAGCGAAACCGATGCTTCGCTTGTTGCTCAAACTTACCTTGCCAATCTGGATTTATATTACGAAACTGCTGCAACCTGTACCTATAACGGCACGGAAACTCTATTTGGGACGGATACCGCGTTTGACGCTTCAGAAGATGCGGTAATTACGGGAACGATGGCTGTCGGCACTTCGCAGGTGTGCGTGTATGCGGTAGTGGATGTTGTTACCGGCGCGCCTGATGCTGATACTTTTGACTTGGAAATTACTAATCCATCCACGGAAGTGGTAGTTTCGGCTGGCGTTGTGAGTCCGGCTACTGCTGTGGCTATTGCAGGAGCGACAACGATTAACTTATTGCCAAATGTTTTTCAAGACCATTATCGCTGGAGAAATGACAATGGCCCGCAGGGCGACACTGCACAAACCCTTTATTTTAACCCGACGGGTAATGGTTTTGGGACGGTAGATTTCGCGCTTGTTGTCGGTTGTACGGCAGGTAGTGAGTGGGATTGCGTGGATGACGACACGGCTGATACTTCAAGCGCGGCGCCGACAAGTGATACAGAAACCTCCGAACTACTCCTCGCCGCCGTTACCGATTATTACACTTTAGCCAACGACGCTCTCCCATCTGGCGCAACAGTGACCCAGTTGGATATCACCGTTGCCGGGGCCGATGATATTGGGAATCCGAATACAAGCATTACTTTGGGATATTGCGTAAATATAGCCAGCGACGCGGTTGAATGCGGTGTAGCCGACGCGATGGGGTCGGCTCAAGCCATCACTGGGGCAGACCAGACCAAAACTTACCAAGTTACCGGGTTAAGTATCAATGCAACTCGGATGAATGCAATGGAACTGGTGCTTACCGGTAGCGGCGCAAAAGCGTCAATTTCCACTTTATATGTTTTGGTAACTTATACAGTTCCCGAAGCCACTTGGGCGCAAGCCGAAGATGCCGTCCACACAGGTCTTGCCAAGAGCACCAACATCCGCCTCCGCTTTCAGGCAGATAATACTGGCGGTAGCGCTTCAAACTATAATTACCGTTTGGAATATGCGGCACAAAGCGGGACTTGTGACACCGCATATTCCGGGGAAAGCTATGTCGCGGTGCCCGATGTCGCAAACACCGAACACTTTGATATGACTTTGAGCGGCAGTAGTTTGTATGTTGACGGCGACCCGACTACGGCTAAATTGACTGCCGACGCGCTCACCTTTGTTGCCGGCGATACCGTAGAAAGCACTTCAAATCAATCAGGTGCAATCACATTAGGCAACAATCAATACACTGAACTGGAATATGTTTTTCAGGCGAACAGCAATGCAACCGACGGCGGAGTGTATTGTTTTCGCAATACGAACGCTGGCACAGCTTTGAATTCTGCCGATGTGATGGCACAAGTTACTTTAGCCGGTGGCGGTGCTTCATTAAAAAATGCGACTGGGACGGTAGCCTCGGCAGTCTTTGATACGGTTGTCGATGGGGCGGGATATAATTCAATAATGTGGGATGGAACACTCAATAGTGGTGCTGTGCGCTTCCAGTTTGCCGCATCCGCATCAAGTACTGGACCGTGGGATTATTACGGTGGCACGACATGTGGTGCGCTTGATTGGTTTTCTGCACCGACTCCTGGCACTCCAGTAGAACTCAAGGGCACAGCATGCCAAAATGCTTGGAAAAACAAGCGATACTATCGGTATAAGGTACAGCTTTGTTCTTTGTCAACTTGCGACGGGCAGGGCTCTACAACTCCTGTTGTAAATAAAATAGTAGTCAATTGGGCACCGTAAAAATAGAATATGGAATATAGAAAATTGAAAATAGCGATGGCAGGACAAAATCGAGGAACAAGCTTACTTGAGCTTTTGCTTTACATTGCCATACTTGCGGGGCTGATGATTGTTGTTACGGATGCATTTACTTCGCTCTCAAAAGGACGCGGACAATCGCAAGCAAAGAGTGAGGTCAATGCTGCTATTCGTTTTGCAACAGAGAAAATTCGTCAGGACCTAAAAGGCGCAAGTGTGGTCACAACACCAATTTTAGGCACTGCATCGTCAACATTAAATCTTACCGCAAGCAGTACAGTAATAATTTATGATGTTTCTTCCGGTCAGCTTCGCCGCAAGGAAGGAGCCGGCGCCTATGTCGCCGTAACTGGGTCGAATATTACCGTATCGACTCCTACATTTACCCGCCTTGAAAATCGCAATACCTTTCTTGGCGCTACCACCACCGCGATACAAATTGCGATGGCGATGAGTTATAATTCATCTAGCACAGACTGGAGATATTCCGCTTCACTTCGTACGGCAGTAACTTTGAGATAAAATATAATTATGAAAACTCCCTCTACTCGCGGTGTCGCAACTCTTCCTACGGTGATGGTCATAGGCATTATAGCTCTTGCCGTGGCGGTTGGAGTAACCGCAGTGGCACTTACGGAGTCGTTTATCTCACAAGCGGGGATTCAGTCCAACAAAGCGCTTTTTTATGCTGAGGCTGGCGCTCGTGATGCTCTCATTCGCGTGGCACGTGACAAGACTTTTGCCACAACATCATACAATATTGATTTTACAACAGATGCTTCTGGATGTAGTGGCTTATGGAACGGATGCGCGACAATAGCGGTATCATCCACCACTCCCCAAACCGCCACCTCTACAGGAGCAGTGGGAGCCACCAAGCGCACACTGGTGGTTAGTATCGCCCAATCTACTGACGGTGAAATAGCCACCAGTACGACTACATGGAGCGAATTCACTAACTAGTTTAAAGTATCTTATCGTATTTTTAAAAATACATGTCCATGCTGAACTAGGCCAGCATCGACATGTATTAGTTTATCAATTAGAACCTGCCCACTATATTACCGCTGGTATAAAATATATCACTCGTATAATAATTGCATAATAAGTTAACGGTCGTTAACTTATTATGCAATAGGTATCAAGTGGTGTATGATTAAATATAGTATGAAAAGCGCAGAGCTAAAACTCAAAAAGAAGATACGAAATTCAAAAATTCAAAAGGTTCTGTTGAATACCCTCTATATCGCTGGTGTTTTAGGCGTAGCAGTCGTTGCTCCAAAGATGCTATCGCTCTTAAAGCATCTTGATCCCCAAAAGAAAGGAAGCAGAAAATCAAGTGTGAATACTGCAATTAAGAGACTTCAAGAGAAGGGGTTGGTTGTCTGGGAGAAGTCTGGTAATGGTATTTTTTTGAGATTAACAAACGAAGGAGAGAGAACACTTAAATTTATTGAGCGCAATGAGTTTAAGATTACTAAACCTAAAAAATGGGACGAGAAATGGAGAGTTATAATTTTTGATATAAAAGAAACGAAGAGGGGACTCAGAGATAAATTTAGGAGAACACTTGTGCGAATAGGATTTCTAAAGTTACAGGATAGTGTTTGGGTGTACCCATATAATTGTGAGGAGCTGATGACCTTATTGAAAGCAGATTTTATGATGGGAAAGGAAATTTTGTACATAATTGCTGACTCTATTGAGAACGATAAATGGGCGAAGAACCATTTCGGTCTTAAAACACCTAAGTAGAACCGCCAATATAAAATATACATTCTGCATAATAAATTCACGACCGTGAACTTATTATGCAGAAGATGGTACAAATGGCGCTTCAGTGTATACGGAAAACTACGCATCTAGCAGTGTTTCTATATACAGCCGCGCTCGTGGTACTGTGTGGACAGAAGCTACCAATTAGTTTCTTTTTATGTTTTTGTGATGATTATAGAACTCCAGTAATATTGATGTCTGTCGCCGTGATGTTTTTTGTTTTCTACTATTCCAAATACGCCACTTGGCGAGTGTTTTGACCTATATGTAGAATATTGTTAAGATTCTTTATATGAAGATATATACGGCAGGAGATAGGATGATAAAAATGTTCCCGACTGCAAGGCCACATGAAACTGTGGGTGAGATTGAGCGACAGCTCGTGCGTGAGGCAAAAAGATTTGAGACTATAAATTATATCTATATAACAAACGAGAAAAATCTTCTTTTAGGAGTAATTTCCTTGAAAGAAATTTTTAGCGCGGATAAAAATTTGGCAGTTAGGGATTTAATGGCAACAAAACTCGTGACTGCTCACTTTAGAGCTCATCAGGAAAAAGTTGCAAATCTCGCGTTAAAGCACAATCTAAAAGCAATACCTGTCACTGACAAGGAAGGTCTACTCCTAGGCATTGTTCCGTCTGATATAATATTAAAGATTCTTCACGAGGAGCACAGTGAAGACCTTTTGCGTTCTGCGGGTGTCGTGATTTCTAGAGATCCAGCAAAAAGCATCATTTCCGCGCCACCGTTGCTTTATTTTAGAAATCGTATTCCATGGTTAGTTTTGGGGCTTGGAGGCGGTGTGGTTGTTGCCTCTATCTTGGGCGCATTTGAGGACGCAATGCGAGAAATGCTTACGCTAGTCGCGTTTATTCCGGCAATTGTTTATATGTCTGATGCCGTTGGTTCTCAAACTCAAACAATTTTTATACGGAGTCTCGCAATTGACCCAGCGATGAAGATTAAAAAATATCTCGCTAGAGAAATGATTGTAGGAGTTGCAATCGCATTATTTTTGAGTGTTTTGATAGGCACGATATCGTTCATTTGGTGGGAGCCGGAGATACTGGCGTTGATTCTCGGATTTTCGTTTTTTACCACAATTATTGTCGCTATTGCGGTCGGCCTCCTTCTTCCATGGATTTTCTTGCGAACTAAAATTGATCCAGCAATAGCGACTGGACCGCTCTCAACCGTTATTAGGGATATTCTAGGTATTGTTATTTATTTCACGGTCGCTTCCATAATGATAAAAAGTTTTGCCGCGTAAAAATAATTTTTGCGAGTTAATGTAAATCAGTAAATTTGCGGATTGCCGCCTGCATTATTTCCTGCAATAAATCCCGTCGTCCAGCAGATTTGTAGACTAAAACCACCAGAGGGACGGTCAAAGTCAAGGATGTCGCCAGCGAGGTACAGATTCTCAATTTTCATCGAGCGCATTGTTTTAAAATCTATTTCTGCAAGAGCGACACCGCCTGATGAGACGATTGCCTTTTCTGCAGCAAGAAGTCCAGTTGGGGTAAGCGTTAAATTCTTCAAGAGCTTTACGGTTGCTAGACGTGATGTACGCGGAAGTTTGTTTACAAAGATTTCCGGGTCTTCGCCTGCAAGCTCTATGATAATTTTCGCGAGGCGAGGCGGTATGAAACCAGAAAGCGCGTTTATCCATTTTTTATTTTGTGCCTTTGAAAGGTACGAGAGAAGCTTTTCATCGAGAAGTGTTTGGTCGATGGACGGAAATAAGTCGAGATTTAGAGATACAGGACCTTCGCGCAATGCTTCGCCAATAGTTTGGCTCATGTTTAGAACGAGCGGTCCAGAAAGTCCGAAATGAGTGAAAAGAATTTTGCCGATTTTTGTATCGCGCTTCACAGAGTTTTCAATAAGCGTAATACCCACATTCGCGAGTGAAAGTCCTTGCATCTGCTTTACCCACGGCTCTTGTATTTTGACCGGCACCAATGCTACGTCAGGAGTGCGTATAGTATGTCCAAGTAAAGCACACCATTTAAAACCGTCGCCCGACGAGCCTGTTTCGGGGCGCGCAGTGCCACCAGTAGTGAACACAAATGTTTTTGCGGAGATAATGGCGTCCTTAGTCTCCACATTTACAACTACATTTTTTGACGACTTTATTTTGACGACAGGGAAGCCGGCAAGGACTTTTACTCCGGAATTTTTAATTTCACGCACCAAAACATCCCACACGCTTTGCGCAGTGTTGCTCTGTGGAAATACGCGGTTTTCCGCTTCGGTTTTTGTGAGCATTCCACGCGATTCAAAAAAGTTAATCGTATCGCTGGCGCTCCATTTTGAAAAAGGCGATAGAAGAAATTTGCCTTTCTTCCCGTATTTTTGCGCAAGAGCGCGATTGTCAAATGTTGCGTTGGTCACATTGCATCTTCCACCGCCGGTAATAAGAAGCTTTTTTCCGAGTGTCTTGTTTTTCTCCACAAGGATGACCTTTGCGCCACCTTTTGCGGCGGTAATTGCCGCGAGCATACCGGCAGGTCCGCCACCTATGACCGCGACATCGCAGGCAAGCTCTCTCTTATTTTCCATCCTTGTATTTTACACTATTTCTCGTATACTACCCATTGAATTGAAAGTTTACAAACTTAATGTATGCCAACTCCAAAACTCCGAGAAGTGAAATATAAAGTGAAAAAGTCAAACTCCGGACTCGGTCTTTTTGCGCTGGAACCGATTAAGCGTGGTACATGGATTATCGAATACGTCGGCAAGATACTTCGTGGTAAAGAAATAACACAGCATCCGGCAAATAAATACCTTTTTGAAACAAGTAATCGGCGTATGATAGATGGAAGTATGCGTTCAAACACTGCAAGGTACATCAACCACTCCTGCAAGCCAAATTGCTCGATTGAAATTTTTGGTGGACGCGTATTCGTTAAAGCGATTAAACGCATTTTGCCGGAGAGTGAGCTTACATACGACTATGGAAAGGAATATATCGAAGAATATATAAAACCATACGGTTGTCGCTGTGCGCCGTGCAAGACTCCGTCCGGGTCGGAATTATGAAGTTTTTGTACTCGTTTGCGTTGATACAAATATTGCCCATGCAATAGCGCACAAAAGTCCGGCAACAATAAGCGGTGATGAAGGAGACAGAGCAGCTGCAACAAAACCAGAAAGTACAGGAGGAATCATCGAGGCGACTGCGTTTATACTGCTTGCAATACCCATAATCTCGCCCTGAGCTTCTTTGGGGGCGCTCCTGCTCAAAAGCCCGGAAAGGTTTGACATAGTGAAACCGTTTGAGATGGAAAAGAACGGCGTGATGAGGAAAAGTTCCCACGGCGCGCCAGTTAGAGTTTGAAGTACCACAAACACGGCTGCACCCAGTATACTTTTTTCAAGAATAGTGCGCTCATTCCAGCGTCTGGTTGCCCTTCGTATTAGGAACCCCTGCGTTATGGCAATCCAAACTCCTACATACGCAAAATAAATTCCGATTGACTGACTAGTAAAACCAAAATGGTCAAAAAGAAAGATTCCAGCAAAAGTAGTGTAAAAGGTGAATCCTGCATTGTAAAAAAATGATGTTAGAAAAAGTGGTCTTAGTGTTGGCATGCGATACGCTCGCATGATATTTTTTATCCCACGAGCCAATTCTAATGGTTTTTTTGTACGCACCAAGTGGGTCTCCTTGAAAAATCGTGAGACGAAAATAATGTTGATAATTGCGAGTATTGAAGCAAACCAAAATGGCGTTGATGCACCAAAGTATGGAGATAATGTATGGTCGGAGAGAATTCCGCCAATAAATGGTCCGACAATAAAGCCTAGCCCAAACGCCGCGCCGATGAGCCCGAAATTTTTCGCGCGCTCAGCTGGCGGGGTAATATCGGCTATAGTTGCCTGCGCGACGGGGATGATGGCTGTTACGAATCCGTGAATCAAGCGTGTTACAAAAAGAAGCGCTACGCTTTTTATTGCGATACTTGTTCCCATTAAAATCTGAGCGGCGAGCGTTCCTATGAGGGATATAATAATTATTTTTTTGCGTCCGTGTTGGTCCGAGAGTTCACCAAGTATTGGTGCCGCAAAAAACTGCCCCAAGAAAAAAAGTCCAACAAGGAGTCCCGTCAGAATGTATCCTGTTTGAACACTCACTCCGCTTGCGAGCATGAAAAATTGCGACGACGGATCAGCAAAGAGGGAAGGGAGCACTGGAATGATAACCCCAAATCCAAGCAAGTCAAAAAATATGGTGACGAAAATTATAAAAAGCGGAGACTTAAGCTTAGACCGCATGAATGGAAGTATAACGCATTTAGTGTAAAACAAAACCCCGCCTCTCCATGGAGAGGCGGGGTTTTGTGAGCAGTGCTATACGCGCTCTACGTTTACTGCGCTCATCCCTTTCGGAGAATCCTCAGTTTCAAAAGTAACTTTATCACCCTCGCGAATGTCGTCAAATGCGACACCTACGAGTGAGTTTGAGTGGAAGAACAAGTCCTTCTGCATTCCCTCTGCGGTGATAAAACCAAAACCTTTGTCAGTAACCTTTTTTACGATACCTTTCATAAATTTAATTTATTTAGCTTAACCCGATTAATATACAAAAATATAGACAGACCTAGTTTAGTTTACGGCCAAGCTTTTGAGGCGAAGCCGTGAATCTACTGTTTCAGAATCATAAGATTCTAAAACGCGACTCTTCCTACAACCCCTACTACTTTTGTAGATACAGCTTAGCATACCTCAATAAAAAAGTCAACCCCAAATTTGGGTTTTGGCAGCCGTGCCGTGTTTAAAGGCTACTTTGCTCTCTGGTCGTAGTATTTAAAAATCGCCTTGATGCCTGCTAGATTTCTTTCCCACTCGACAGTTTCATGAGTTTTGAGCTCCACTGTAATCGCTGGAACATTGATTGAAGCTAGCCACCCCTCGGCATCACCGGAAATTTCGTACTGGTCAAATGATTTCACAGCTCTGTATCCCGAAGCTTCTGCGTATGCGTTCATTATGTCTAGTGTCTGGGGGAGAATACCGCGCATACATTCAGATGCATACACAGAATTTGCTTTGCTGTGCCAAAAGATTGCGCCATCGGGATTATATGCTAATACGAAATCTCGAATAGCCGATGCTTCTGGCTCAGAAAATGCTTTTGATCCAGCACTAACAATTTTATTCTTCCACGTACTTTTTGGTTTCCATTTGCAGGCAAAATTGCGATTGAGGTCAACTCCACGCGCATTGAAACGCCCAGTGCCCGCAACTTGCTCGATGACTGGCACATCATTTACATCAAAGCGGCCTTCTTTTTTAATTACGCGGTAGACCCCGTCCGGATTTGCGGATGGAATCACCGCGATAGTTAAATTTGTGGGAATTATCTCAGGATTCTCTTTTAAATAATCTATAAATTGATACGCTAAAACGACACTGTTCCATTCATATCCACCATGAATACCCCCGACAAACATTAGATTAGTTGCTCCTTTGCCGTATATATATGCCTCAATATCACGCCCTTCCACAGATTTGCCGATGACTCTGTGCTCCACTTGAACAGACTTTGGCTCTGTCGGTTTTATCGGTAATAGAGCGGGCTCTTTTTTATACAGACCGCTGATTGCAAATGTGAAAGCGCCAAGCACCCCAACAACGCCAATTATTATGAGGATTGGTTTCGCAGAACTCACTCTCATTATTTAGAGTAGTGCTTTAGCATTGCTTTAATACCTGCAAGATTTTTACTCCACTCAGTGTCCTCGTGTGTAGTAAGAAGCACGCTGATTGCTGGGACATTTTTCTTTGCAAGCCAATTTACCATATCGCCAGTTATTTTATAGAAATCAAAACTAGCGTATTCTTTGTATTTGGATGCAGTCGCGTAGATGTTTGTAAGTATTTTTGTTTCAGGCAAAACCCCATTATCGCAACTTGAAGAAAATACTCCAGAAGCGGAACTATACCAAACAACAACGGCTGCTGGGTTGCTGGCCTCTATATAATTTTTGAACGCCTGACTTTCTGGCTCAGAAAAAACTTTATTTCCGCCACTCACTGTTGTGTCTTTCCAGAGACCTTTTGGTTTCCAGTCGCAGTCGAAGTTACGGTTGAGGTCTACGTCATTTCCATTAAAGCGACCAGATGTCACTGTCTCTTTTGAGCTTGATACATCTGCTTTTGCAAAGCGACCTTCCTTGCCGACGACTTTGTTTAGACCATCAGGGTTTAAGACAGGAATGACCGTAACTTTTAGGTTCGCGGGGATAATGGTGGGATTTGCTGATAGGTAATCCATGAGTTCGTATGCTAGAAGAGCGGTGTTCCATTCATATCCGCCATGGATACCGCCGACAAACAATAGCTCCTTGGCGCCAGTACCATAGTGATAGGCTGTAATGGGGCGTTTTTCAACAGATGTCCCTAGAACAGACTTTGTTGTATCGACTGGTTTCTGAGTTCCTGTCTGAACAGAGCTCGTAGCCGTAACGTTATTTTGTACAACCTGTGCTAACTCAGGTGATTTTTTGGTTAAAAAATAAACACCCAAAACGATAATAACGATACTAACAGCAATGATTATTATTATTTTTTTCATATGTATATTTTATCACAAATATCTTTGTGTAACAATGCAAAGAAAATCGCCCAGCCACTAGAGTGGCTGGGCGATGGCTAACGAATATGTTCCGCAAATTTTCTTTCGAGTTTTTCGCGAGTGTCGCTTGGGCTATTTGTATAGATATGTAAATACTGAACTGCCTGTGTTCCGCAAACAATAATCCTCCATCCTCCATGAATTGGTTCAAATTTTATCCCGAAACGCCCGCTCTTTGATCGCTTGATAATTCCAAGTGAAATTTTCTTCACTTCCGGAAATGAGTTTAGGAGTTCCGCAACCCTTCGTGCCGCTTCTGTGACTGTAGTATGCCTGCAGAACTTTCCTCCGCCTATGTGTCCTTTGCGCTTTCCGTTTGTCATTGTAATCGCCTATTGTGATTGTCTATTGCGAAGTATCACAAAAAACCACCATTTTGTCAATTGCATTTATGTAGAGAATTTACCGCAGGCGTTGTTTGCCGAATCTTTAGAGAGATACTGTGATTTCGTTTGAATATACTCCGCATGATCCGCCGAGATATTCGCAAACTCTTGCATAGTATGTTCCAGCGCCATTGAACGCGTCAAGTGTTGCGCTTGAAGAACCAGTGTCTGATGCGTAGAAGTATTTGTCGTTGTCTCGTGTTGGGTATGTTGGGTTTGGATTCTTTGACCAAACGATTTTAAACCCTTCTTTTGAATAGCCGACAGATGACCACCTTACTACATTTCCGAGTTTTACTTCAAGAGCAATAGAAGTAACTGTTCCTGCATTGCTAGTAGTTTCCTTTTTTTTATATTCATTTTCACCTTTTTTAATCAAGAAATCTTTTTGGCATTTAAGATTTTTGATTGAGGTTCTCACTTCCGCATTGAGTTCACCAGTTTGATTAAGACCGCCGTCCTTTTGGAAGGTTATGAGTGCGGCTTTTGTGATTTTTCCAAAATAACCTGTCGGTTTATGTTTAAAGTAACCTTTTTCTTTTAAGAAATTTTGAAGACCACCCACATATTCTTTTAGTCCGTCATCTTCTCCGTCACCGATAGACAAGTCAATATCAGCAAGAACGCACTGAACTTTATTTTTTCTAATTTCTTCAAGTTGATTTTGAAGTTTTGTTATTAAAGCAACAAGTTCTTCTTCCGAATAGCTTGAAACAGAGGTTGTTGTTCCAGAGGTTGTTTCTCGCGTTTCGCTCATGGCGAAAGCAAACACTGGGGATATCAATAAAGTCGATGCCACAAGATATACAAAAGATTTTTTTATCATTTTTTTATTGAATTATTAATGCTCACAATGTTGAAGACGGCTTCAAGGCGCCTTTCTTACATGGATGTTATTATATCACATGATCGCTTAATTGTACCATACAAAGTAAAATCCAAAACACCTCCGCCTGTCAGCTGACAGGCGGAGGTGTTTTTATGAGAAATTCTGAACCTTAGTCAGCGCGAAGGCAAGTTATAAACACATTTACAGTTACTGGAAGGAAAGATGTGAGATAGTCAGGATATGGAGTATCGGGACCGACTCCACTAAATCTAGTATTAGAGTTAGCTGATAACCCTAACTGGCTCCGCGGGTAGGCCCAAGGCACGAATCTGCTGATTCGGGATCGCCTGTTCCAGTCGACCATCCCGCGTGGAACAGAAGTATGAAAAAATCCCCACAAGGGGGGTGTTTTCAAACTTTGCTCGAATGGAGGGGCGCATTTCGAACATTTGACTGGATTGGAGAGTTCAGTAATGCTGAGTTTCACCTAAACGCAATCAATAACCTAATCCTGCTCGCTTAAAATACTCACTATTTAGACGAGTTGGCTATTAAGAGACAGTCAGCTAGTTCTCGGTTCTCTATCTCGGTTTGCCACCCTTAGTAGATGTCTTGTTAGTGAAATAACTTTCAAGACCAGCAAATTGTGCACCTACTTCCTTTCCGACCTGCGTTACCTGATTGTAACGATATTGTTCAGCTTCTACATCATTCGTAATGTAGTATGCCTCTGTTAATGCTGAGATGAGGTGATTATAAACGGTAATACCATATCCACCACTCAAATACCCCTCGTCTTGATTGGTGAGCGGTACAAGTGCGTCGTGGAGTGCTTTTGCGAGTGGAATGTCTTGCTTTTCATTGTAAATCACAAGTGTCCCGTCGTGAGATGCATCAGAACTTCCATTGTGATGAATTGAAACTAAGATGTCACATTTTCTTCCTGCTGCTAGTTGGCACTTATCAATAGCAATTTGGACTCTGTCTTTTCTGCTTGCAATAGTTTCGTCTCCCTCTCGTGTCAAAACTACTTTGGCTCCGGCGGTCTCCAACTTTGACTTGAGTGCAAGAACGACTGCAAGATTTACGTCTTTTTCTGCAACAGTGTAGGCGGTATTCACTGCACCTGTCTCTGTACCGCCGTGTCCTGCGTCAAGAGCAATAAGTGTGCCGTCAAATGGTACGATTGCTTGGGCAACTAAAAGCGGAACAGCGAGGACTAACGCGAGGAGAGATAAATATTTCTTCTTCATAATTATATGGTAGTTAGTTTATAAGATAGCTCCTCAATGGGGCGCAAAAGCTATGCATTTATAATACCATATTGCCAAACAAAAAAGCCACCTTGGTTTTTTTGTGCTCCGCGGGTAGGCCCGAGGCATGATTGCCGGGTTTTGGTTGAAATTTGAGCGGGTAGGGAGCGGTCCCGAGTTACTAAGTCGCTACGCTTATAAGTACTCGCGACCCCGGCTCAGTGTTGCTTCGCAACATCTTCCGCCCTTCGATCCCTAACAGAAGCCGAGCAGTCGGCTTCTTCCCGCGGAGCAAAAAAATGAAAAGCCCCCAGAAGAGGGGGCGTTCATTTTATTGCTCCGCGGGTAGGGATCGAACCTACGACCAAGCGATTAACAGTCGCTTGCTCTACCACTGAGCTACCGCGGAATATTTAATTTTGACTTCAGCGGTAATTCAGTGTTTCTACGACTGTTAAACAGTCGCTTGGCTAATTTCTATTGCCACTGAGCTACCGCGGAATATTTAGAGTGTAAAGCACTACCCATTACAGTAGTGGAATACAGGTTGCATAATAGCAAAATTTGGAAAAATTGCAAAATTTTGATATGATGCAAACTTATTTAATTTTAAATTTGGCGATTCTTATGATAATGAAAAAGACGAAGATTGTAGCGACTATTGGACCCGCATCTGAGAGTGAGGCGATGCTAACTAGCCTCGTAAGGGCAGGAATGAACGTTTGCCGTCTAAACTTTTCGCATGGCGCTCACGAGGAGCACTTTGAAAAGGTGAAGAATATTAGAGCTGTTGCTAAAAGGCTTGGCACTAACACAGCAATCCTCCAGGATTTGTCTGGTCCTAAAATCCGTATCGGTGACTTTTATCAAGACTCCGTAATTCTCAAAAAAGGAGATATCTTTACACTCACGACGAAGGCGTGTGTTGGAGATGAGACAAAGGCGTTCGTAAACTACGCAACTCTGCCAAAAGAAATTAAAAAGAGCGATTCGATTCTTCTTGATGACGGCAAAAAACACCTTGAGGTGATTTCTGTTCTAGGTACTGAAATCAAGTGCCGCATTATTGTGGGAGGCGAGACCAAGGGTCGTCGCGGAGTAAATCTCCCCGGCGTATCGCTCAAAATTAGTTGCCTTACTGCGAAAGACAAAAAAGATGTTCTATTTGGCATTAAACACAAAGTTGATTATGTGGCGCTTTCTTTTGTGCGCCGCGCATCGGATATTCGCGAGCTTCGAGCAATCCTAACAAAAGCAAAATCAACGGCAAAGATAATCGCTAAAATAGAAACACATGAGGCAATACAAAATATTGATGCAATTATTGCCGAGACAGACGGTGTGATGGTGGCTCGAGGAGACCTTGCTGTGGAGGTTCCCGCACAGGAAGTGCCAATTCTTCAAAAAATGATAATAGAGAAGTGTAATATGGCAGGAAAGCCGGTTATTGTGGCAACACAGATGATGGAATCGATGATTAAATCTCCTGTGCCTACGCGTGCCGAGGTTTCCGATGTCGCGAACTCAATTCTCGATGGAGCAGATGCGGTGATGCTTTCAGAAGAAAGCGCGCTCGGAGAGTATCCTGTTGAAGCGGTTGCTATGATGGCGAAGGTTGCTCTAACTTCAGAAAAAAATTATCCGCACCGAGAGGCACTTTATGGCGATATTCTTTCTCCAAAAAGTAACGGTATTTATAGTGACAGAAATGTCGTAGATGCTGTTACTTTTTCCGTTGTGAGTACAGCAGAGGCTGTTGGCGCAAAATTAATCATTGCGCTTACGGAGTCTGGTCTTACTGCCCGGATGGTTTCGCGTTATCGCCCGGCTCAGCCTGTTATTGTAATGAGCCAAAATGATTATGTGGTACGCCAGCTTGAACTTGTGTTTGGATGTTTTCCGGCACGCATTGACCACTTTACAACGACCACCGAAGTAATGAAGGTTGTCCGCGCATATGTGCTCAAACATAAACTTGCAAAGAAAGGGGATAAAGTTGTCGTAGCAGCTGGGGTGCCATTTGGACACGTGGGTGGCACAAATATGATAATGGTGGAGGTGATATAGTCACTACGCGGAACAATTGACAACTGACACCGTTTCGCGGACAATTAAACATATGTACATCAGGGTCCGCGTGGCGGCAGATGCCAAAAAGGAATCATTTGTGAAAAGCGCCAGTGATTCTTTTTTGATATCAGTAAAAAAGCCAGCAGAACAAAATCTTGCAAATAAGCGAGTACTCGAGCTTATTGCAGAGCACTTTGGAATAGTATCAAAACAAATCCGCATTATTTCCGGACACCATTCACCGGGGAAAATCTTGTCTATTCCTGACAGGAAATGATATACTGCAAATATGAAGATTAAAATAACAACAACAAATATCGAACTTACACACACCATTGAATCATATGTTGAGGAGAAAATGCGAAGTGTCGAGAAGTTTGCAATACCGCACAAGAGCGAGGACCCTATTATGGAAGTCGAAATTGGAAAAACGACCAATCACCATAACTCGGGCGATGTATTTCGCGCGGAGGTAAATATGCGCGTACGTGGCAAGTATTTTCGAGCGACATCTGAAAAGAGCGATTTGTACGCAGCAATAGACGATGTGCGAAATGAGCTTGTTCGCGAGCTTTCTTCGCACAAAGACAAAGCGCGCACGCTCTTTCGAAAAGGTGCGGGAATTATTAAAAATATGCTCCGTTTCGGCAGCGAAAAATAGTTTATCATAATCTTATGAGTACAAAAAATATTATTTTTATTACCATTGCGATAATTTTCATTTCTGGTATCGTGTGGATTGGTGGTAAAGGAAAAGTACCAAATCCTCCGGTAGTAACAGAAAATAAAACCGCGACAACAACAGAAAACAGACCAGTGGAAAAAGCAGAGGTAAAACCAATATCTAATTCGACAAAATCTATGACAACCGCAATAATAACTACCAACAAGGGCGCGATTACCATTGAGTTTTTTGCCGCGACAAAGCCAAAAACAGTTGAGAATTTCGTAAACCTCGCAAAAAAAGGGTTTTATAATGGCACACGTTTTCATCGCGTCATCAAGGGTTTTATGGTTCAAGGCGGTGACCCACTTTCAAAGGATACGAGCAAGATGAGCGCATGGGGGACTGGTGGTCCTGGGTATCAGTTTGCAGATGAGATTGGCACGGACAATAAAAATATAATCGGTACAATCGCAATGGCTAACTCCGGCCCCAACACAAACGGCAGTCAGTTTTTCATCAATGTCACAAACAACAATTTCCTCGACACTAAACACACTGTTTTCGCGCGTGTAACGGCAGGAATGAGCGTAGTAACCGCAATCGAGAATACCAAGACTGGACCAAATGATCGCCCCATTGAAGATATGATCATCGAGAAAATAGAAGTACGATAGTATTACTAAAACTTAATTAAATTTCATATATGACATATACGCCAAAAATGCCAAAAATGGAAATGCCACTCACTGGTCATTCAGAAAAATCCCAAAAATCTGACCATGAGCTTCTTCTAAAAACTCTTGATGTGTTAACAAAAAAAAGTCCGGAATGCGCAGAAGCTTTGTCGTCGTTATCAGATGAAGAAAAATCTGAGATAGAAAATAATTTGAACATGCTCGGTCATTCGTGGACTGTATTTAATGTAGTTGATTCATCTTCCGCACCGCAAGTACTTGAGAAAATAAAAGCATTTCAAAGTACTCAAGATATAAATATCCGCAAAAAAATAATTTCTGAAATAGTTGATTTACTAGAGTAAGATCTTCTGTCCTCGCAAAAATTCTTCATAGGACATCTCGCGCTTTCCCTCCGGAATGACGCGATCGAGAATGAGCGCGCCACTGTCTATATGTGCTTCAGTTACGACTACGCGCACATCTTTTTCGTTGCGTTTGGTTGTGAAGTACGCACGTGGCCATGTGTCGAATGCTTGAATTTTCCTGTACATTTGCATTGGGTCGTCATCGAGATATATTTGCCCAATGCCACTTGTCATTTTTTTTGTAAACGTGGCGTGCTCGTGGTCTTGCTCTTTTGGAGTAATGGCATTCGAGACCCAAAGTGGAATTGTTTTGGCAAGAAGTTTACCACCTAGAATACCGAGCATCTCTTCAAGCTCTCGCCCTTTCGGCGGCCAGTTCGCTACAGTAATTTTTTCTTGCGAGATAATAGGACCGTGGTCAACTTGCTCGTCGATAAGCATGATGGTCGCGCCTGTCTCGTGTGATGTTCCCAAAATGATGTCCGACAGAATTCCACTTTGTATGGGTGATGCCCCGCGGAGCTCTGGCAAAAGGGATGGATGTACATTGAGTGTGCCGTATTTAGGAAGGTCGAGAATTGCCCGTGGAACAATTTTGCCATAAGAGGCGATAACGAAGAGTTCAAAATCCAAAGTCGAAAGTCGCAAGCAAAACGGAGAATCTAGTTTCTCGGGTTCGAGAGTGGGGATATTGTGCGCGTCTGCCCAAACTTTTACTTCGCTTGGAGACATCTCAAGCCCGCGACCTTTTTTCCTCGGCGGGGCGGTAATAATGAGAGAGGGGAGGATACCGCTTTGCGCCAGCTCGTCGAGAATGATGACTGAAAAACGTGATGTCCCCCAGAATGCTAGTTTTAATTCTTTCATTTTATTTTCGCGACTCTTCTACTCGCCTTATTTTTTGTTCTTCAGCAGTAATTTTTTCCATATTGCGGGCTGTGTCAATAAAGAGCACACCATCAAGATGGTCAGTCTCGTGTTGAAAAATCTGCGCCAAGAGCCCGCTTCCGCCTCGTGTGAATACTTTTCCATTTTCATCATATGCGCGGACAGTTGTTTTTTGGCTGCGGGCAACTTCGCCGTAGAGAAAGCGTATGGATAGACACCCTTCGGGCAGCCATACTTTTTTGCGTGAGAGTTTTGTTATAACGGGATTAATAAAAACCATATTCGAATGCATGGTTTTTTTCTGCGTAGGAGATTTCGTTTCTGTGATTTTTTCGAATTTATGTAAAGAATCCTTATCGGTGTATTCAAATGCGCGGTGTGATACGACAAAAATTCGAAGCGGTACGCCGATTTGCGGGGCCGCAATCGCCACACCATCCTCTTCTTTTTCAAGAGTCGCCGTCATATCGGCGAGAATCTTTTTTAGGCGCGGAGAGGTAAAATCCTTTGGGTTTACTGGCTCGGCTTTTTCACGAAGTACTGGAGCTTCTTTTTGGACGATTTTTACCATAACTCAATTAGCATAGCGTATTTCAGCTCTTTTTTAAAGCAGATGGTCTGGGTTTACTTCGATAGTAAATTGTGTGGGGAGCACGCGGAGTTTGGCGAGGAGGTCATCGTTTGGCCAATTATCTTTAGCGAGTTTCAAAATCATGTGCATGCGGAAAATGTTCTTTGGTTCTTTTGCTATAGTGCCAGGCACGACCGGCGTGTAACTTCCCAAAAAAGTTTTGAGCCGTTCCATTTCTCCTAGAATATCGCCACGCTTGCCTCGAAGTGTTATTTTTATAATAGTGCTATATGGGGGATAAGAAAACTCTTTGCGGAGAGAGAGTTCATTTTCAGTAAAATCCAGGAGATTTCCCGCAAGGGCTTGTTTTAAGATAGTTGTATCGTCTGCGCGAGTTTGGACTGCAAGTGTTTTTGCAGTTTTTTCACGAAGGACAAGAACAAGCGCGAAAATACGTTCTGACATACGAATGTCTGGGATTGCAAATAGCGAGTCAATGGAGACAATGATGGTGTGATCGATAGTTTTTAACAGCGGAATAGCCATCGGAGTTCCAATGAGAATGCCACCGCGAGACTTTTCAAATTGCGCAATGATTTTTTTTGCCTGTGTTCGTGTTTTTGCATGGTCTCCGTCCAAAACAAAACGCGGAGTATTTGGAAAAAGGCTAGCCACTTCATCGTACACACGGTCAATCCCTATACCGACACCTTGGAGTTTCCAGCCACCGCAGTTTGGACAGGTTTCGTTTACGTTATTTTCGGGGACGCGTGTAAACCCGCATCCATGACAAATAAAAATGTTGGCAGTATTTCCGGCAGTTTCCTTCTTGTGAACCACAAGCGGCGTGTCACACTGAGGGCACCGCACCAGCGTCCCGCAGTCTCCGCATGCGGTCACTGGCGCAAGTCCTTTTCGTGATGCGAGCAAAAACACTTTTTCACCGAGTTCAGATGCATCTTGAATAAGTTTTTGTGCCTCATCGTTTATCACAATCATCTTTCTTTTTCCTGTGGTTTCTCGTATGGATTTTTCTTCTATGCGTGGATCCATCAGGATTGTTTTCGTATCACTCTCTGCTCTTGCGGAAATTCGCCCAAATTCGCCGACGGATCCATTCCCAATCCTTTCATGTGTCTCCGCGCGAAGTATCGGTGCTCCTATGATAAATGCGCTATCGCATGCGCGCGCGTAATCCTCTACAAAAACGCGTAAATCGAGAAGCGGACGAGACACCATTTTCCATGAGTGTGAGTGTTCTTCGTCAAGAATAATTGTTTTGAAGTAGCGTGGTATGCCTAAGTATTGCGCCGTGCCCACAATGAGGATTGCGTGCTTATCTTTTGTGGCATTTTGCCAGCCCATAAGAACTCGCTTTTTAGTGTAACTGCTGTGAAATGCAAACGTGTAATCTTCAATACCGCGCCCAAGCTCTGATGATACAGACAAAACATCTTCTTCGGTTGGCACGCATACAAAAATAGATTCGTTGCGCGCAAATGATTCTCGAACATGACGCTTGTATGCACCATAACGCCTCTCTGTGTCGCCTTGAATTGCAAGTATTTCAAAACGATTTCGAACCAGCTGGTTAGAAAAAGTTTTGGGCTCACCCGTAAAAATTTTTCTTTGAAAAACTTTGGCGGGTTCATCAAGCGCGTTCTCAAGATACGCATCGAGGACTATTTTGGGTGTCAGCGCGAGAAGTGTTTCGCCAAACTTTTGTGCTGAAAAATTTGCAGTTTCTTCCACTGATTTTAAAAATTCCGGCAACCAAATACGGCGTGGTTTTGCGCGTGTGATTTTTCGTACCGCATAATCGGAAGATTTCAGTGCGCTTTTTTCATCTGATACATCTCGCGACGAAAGGACAATAGCGGGCACTTCACGAGTGCGTATCGGCACCAGCACAGCCATCCCCACGGCAATAGGCTCTTTTGAAAAATATGTTAATGAGCTTTTTAACGCTCCTCGCACTATTGGGGCGACGGTGATAATTTTCATACCTTCATAGTACTCGAAAGTATTCAAAAGAAAAACTATCAGGACTGTGGTATTACATCACGCAATATTCATTTGGTAAAATGACGACTCGCATAGTAAGATGATACCTACATCAGTCTATGAGCAATAATTTTGTTATTAAAGGATTGGGTGGAGAGCACAATCTCCACGGCACTGTCCGCGTGACCGGCGCAAAAAATGCCGCACTCAAGGCTATTGCCGCGACCGTTCTTTTTCGTGATACAGTTACTCTCACCAACATTCCCGAAATAAGCGACTCGTTTCGTATGTTTGATCTTTTGAAAGACATGGGAGCGAATGTTGTGAATACGCATCGTGGTGCGTACACTGTTTTTGTTCCAAAGTCTTTTGCAACAGAACTTTCTACTGGTATCGCGAAAAGAATGCGCGCATCTATCGTGTTGACCGGTCCTATACTTGCGCGATATAAAAAAGTTTCTTTTCCTCACCCTGGCGGTTGCGTTATTGGAGCTCGACCTCTCGATTTGTTTGTAGATGGTTTTGAAAAGATGGGCGCAAAGGTAACGATAAAAGACGACTCATATATTGTTGAGGCAAAGGGCGGATTGCGCGGCGCAGAATTTTTCCTAAAAAACCAGAGCGTCACGGTTACTGAAACATTTATGATGGCTGGCGTGCTTGCAAAAGGAACTACGACAATTAAAAACGCCGCAACGGAGCCCGAGATTGCCGACCTCGCAAACTTCTTGAATAAATGTGGCGCAAAGATTTCCGGTGCAGGCACGCCAACAATTACTATCAAGGGAGGAAAACTTTTGGAGGGCAAAGGGCATCCGTATAAAACAATGCCCGACCGCATTGAAGCTGGAAGTTTCCTAATCCTCGGCGCACTTGCTGCCAGAGAGCTTCATATTACGAATTGTAACCCTTTGCACCTCGAGTCGCCAATTGAAATATTGCGTAGCGCAGGTGTATCAGTTGAAATAAAGAAAAGTGAAATGATTGTGCGCGCACCGTCGCACCTAAAGCCTGTTGATATTAAAACCCACGAGTACCCCGGCTTTCCGACAGACCTACAGGCGCCGATGACAGTGCTTCTTACACAAGCAGATGGAGAGAGCACTGTTTTTGAAACTATTTTTGAAGGACGCCTAAACTACACTGAGTCATTGTCTTCTATGGGAGCGTCTATTACGATGATGGACCCGCATCGCGCGCTTGTTCGCGGAAAGTCTTTACTTCACGGTCGCAAACTCCAGAGTCCCGACTTGCGCGCAGGTCTCGCATTCGTCATTGCGGCAATAGTTGCAAAAGGGGAGTCGGTCATACATAATGTGGACACTACAATAGACCGCGGGTACGAGAATGTGGAAAACCGTTTACGTGCCATTGGTGTTGACATAGAACGCGTAGATGAATCAGCATAATTTTATGGGATTTTTTGTAACAAAAATTGGTATAGATCTCGGCACGGCGAATACGCTTGTGTTTATTCCGGGTAAGGGTGTGGTGCTCAACGAACCATCTGTGGTCGCGGTGAACCAGCAGGACAATCGCATCATGGCGGTTGGCGCTGAAGCAAAACAAATGATTGGGCGCACACCTGACAATATCATTGCGTATCGTCCCATGAAAGATGGCGTTATTGCGGACTATCGCGTGACCGAAGCAATGATTCGTTACTATATGAGCAAGGCTCTTGGGAAATGGAATATTTTAAAGCCCGATGTTATGGTTTCTGTGCCAGCCGGAGTTTCTTCAACAGAGCGTCGCGCAGTTATTGAGGCGACTATCAAAGCAGGCGCAAAAAATGTGTACGTGGTCAAGGAGCCTATTCTCGCGGCTATTGGAGCGGGTATTCCTATTTACGAGGCGCGCGGACATATGGTCGTGGACATCGGCGGCGGCACAACTGATGTTGCAGTAATTTCCCTCGGCGGAATCGTCGCGTCAACTTCAGTAAAATGCGCTGGAAACAAAATAGACCATGCTATTGCCGACCATATTAAAAAAACATTTAATCTTGCCATTGGAGACCGCACCGCAGAAGAGGTAAAGGTGCGAATCGGGTCAGCTATTCCCGTTGATGACGAGCTCCTCCTCACTATAAAAGGGCGCGATTATGTTACTGGGCTTCCTCGGCAAGCGTCGGTGACAACCAACGAAATCGTGAAAGCGATTGACCGTGAACTTCGCGAGATTATTCGCGCAATCAAAGATGTTCTTCAGGAGACACCACCAGAGCTTGCGGCGGATATTATTGATCAGGGAATTATTATGACTGGTGGTTCATCCCAGCTCCGTAATTTCCCTGAATTAGTACTGCGTCGCACAGGAGTGAAAGCGGTTCTTGCTGAAGAAGCGCTCTACTGCGTAGTAAAGGGTACTGGTATAGCACTTGAGCACCTCGATACATACAAGAAAAGTATCCTCGCCAAAAAATAATCACACGTCGCGTATTTATTCTTTCCAAATCTAAATTCCATATTCTACCTAAATGGACCATATCTTCGAACATTATAAAAAAACAGGGTACTTGCACCACGCTCACATTATAGAAGGCGCGTATGCTGACATTGTGCCAAAGCTTCTTTTCTCTATTTCCAAAAATTTGGGTATCGAAACAAAAGGTAATCCGGATTTATCAGTTAAACTTTATGAATCGCTTGGTATTGATGAGGCTCGCGAGCTCAAAGACGCGCAGACGCGAGCTGCCTTTGGCGGTGGGCGCAAAATCTTTATCAGTGGCGCTGAATCATTCACCCATGAAGCGCAAAACGCACTTTTAAAAACATTTGAAGAGCCTACAGAAGGAACTCACTTTTTTATTATTATTCCGCGTGCGGAAATGCTTTTGCCTACACTTCTATCGAGAGTGCTGGTTGTATCCGGAAAAAGTGTACCTGAGGATGATGCAAAAAAACTGGCGGAGAAATTTATTGATTCATCGCTTGAAGACCGTTTTGTGATTGCAAAAAAAATGGCTGACAAAAAAGATCGCGAGACAGCCGACCGCGAGCTTTTTCGCCGTATGCTCGACCACATTGAACGCATTTTATACACACGAACAGTAGGCAATAAAGACGACACTACGAGCAATATTTTTCGTGAGATTTTTCACGCGAAAACATACCTTGCCAATCGTGGCTCCTCTCCAAAGATGCTTCTTGAACACATCGCTATCGTTTTACCAGTTAAGTAAGTTATCTTGATTCTGAACGGTTTTCGTGTTATTATGGCGATAAATGAAAGCACACAAGAAAAACATGAAGGAAGTACCTGTGCTTATTTCTGTTTCGGAATTCTTGGAGTCCTATAACAAAAACATGCCGTCCGGCTGGCCTCGCGCTAGTGCTGTGCTTTTGCAAAAGTTTAGAGATGCGCACACAACGCTCTTTACGCACGGCGACCTCTGGTCCCTCGACCAGCACCGAAAGAAAATGATGGATTGGCTTCCCCGCAACTCCGATTAAAAAAACATCTTCCACGATGTTTTTTTGTTTGTGCTAGAATTGAAGCTATGTTTATTACAAAAACGATATTTCTTAATTATGTCTTCTGCGCAAAGAATACATGGCTCAAGCTTCACAAACCAGAGCTTTTAGAAAAGTTCACATTGTCTGCTTTTGAACAGAATTTAATGGAGCAGGGAAATGATGTCGAGAAAGAAGCACGCAAACTTTTTCCACACGGTCTGGAGGTAACAGAAAAAGGAGATAATGCTGTAGATAAAACAATGTCGCTTATGGCAGAAAAAACCCCGGCTATTTTCCAGGCTACATTTATCGTAGATGGATTTATGGTGCGAAATGACGTTCTCGTGTGGGATCAAAAAAATAATTGTTGGGATTTGTATGAAATAAAGGGCACGAATTCGATCAAAGAAGGAGGAACAGACCACAACCACATCGATGATCTCACTTTCCAAGCGTCAGTACTTAATCGCGCTGACGTGCCAGTCGGGCGATATTTCCTTGTGCATTTAAATAAAGATTATGTTCGTTTTGGGGCACTAAATATAGAAGAACTTTTTTTGATCGAAGAACAGACTGAAAAAGTCCTTGCTGGGCTTCCCCTCGTTGAAGAACAAATGAAAACCGCAAAGGAATATCTGACAAGTAATAAAGAGCCAATCAATGGTTGCGAGTGTATTTACAACGGCAGAAGCCGTCACTGCACGACATTTAAATATTCAAATCCTGCCGTACCAGAGTATTCAGTGCACGACATATCGCGTATCGGTAGCAGTAAAAAGAAATTAGAGACTTTGATTGAATCAAAAATATACGCGCTCGAAGACGTGCCGGAAGGCATGGAACTCTCTGATATTCAAATAAACCAAATAGCGGTACATCGCCGAAAAAGGGAGATGGTTGATATTGACGGGATTAGTAGCGAGCTAAAGGATCTAAAATTTCCACTTTACTTTTTTGACTACGAAACATACGCGCCTGCTTTGCCTGCTTTTGATGGGTATAGTCCGTATCAACGAATCCCATTCCAGTTTTCTTTGCACATTTTGGAGAAACCCGACACCGAGATGACTCACGTGGAGTATCTCCATAAAGAGCTAAGCGACCCGTCGGAGCACGTTGCGCGCCTACTTGAGAAGCATATTGGCGCAGTGGGAACTGTCATTGCTTGGAACAAATCATTTGAAGCGGGCGTAAACAAAGAGCTCGCGCTCCGCATGCCTCTGCACAAGGTTACAATGGACCGTGTGAACAATATGCTCTACGACCTCATGGATGTATTCAAAAAGCAACATTTTGTGCACCCTGAGTTTCGAGGCAGTACATCTATTAAAAAAGTCTTACCTGCCCTTGTGCCAGAGCTTTCCTATAAAGACCTCGATATAAAAGAAGGCGGACAAGCGTCGAATGCATGGTGGGAAATGCTTTCGCCTAAAACTTCACCGGAAGTAAGTGCAAAAATAGCAAAGGATTTAAAAATTTATTGCGCGCTCGACACATACGCAATGTATGCAATATGGGAGAAACTACACAAGATGATCCGTTAGATTATGCCTTACTTCGTTTACATTCTTGAATGTGCGGACGGTACGCTTTATGCGGGAAGTACGAATGACCTCGAAAAAAGGATGCATAAGCATAATAATCTAAAAAGCGCCGCACACTATACGAAAATTCGTAGACCCGTGACTTTAAAATATTCCGAATCTGTACCAGATTTTGCCACCGCCCGAGCTCGCGAAGCCGAGTTTAAAAGATGGAGTAGAGCAGAGAAGTTAGACTTCATAAGCTCGCAAGTGATATAATGTAAATATGATAAAAACAGGAGAAAAAGTGCCACTAGATATAATTGTTTCAGATACAGATGGAGTACTCACATCTTTACGAGATTTTCTTGGTTCATATGTTGTTTTGTACACATATCCTAAGGACGAAACTCCCGGGTGCGTCAAAGAAGCTTGCAGTATTCGCGATGTGTACGCAGAATTCAAGGCGCTCGGAATCAATGTTATTGGTATTAGTCCAGACAACAAAGAGTCACATAAAAAATTTGCGGAACATCACGCTCTTCCTTTTCCACTTTGGACAGATACAAAACATGAACTTCTAAGCGAGCTCGGCGTTTGGTCATTCACTGGCGTCGATCGCACCACATTTTTAATAGACAAAGAGGGAACTGTGGCGCATGTCTGGGAGAAAGTAAAACCTGAAGGTCATGGGGAAGCAGTACTTAGTTATGTTACCAACATCATTCACTCAAAATGATGCCTCGTGAGAAATTTGAACAAATAGTACTTGATGAGCTCGCAAAAGTCCCAGAGAGATTTCAAAAGAAACTAAAAAATATTGTTTTTGTTGTCGAAGAAGAAGTTTCCGATGACACACGCGCGCAAAATAATTTAAAAAACGGAGAAGAACTACTTGGTCACTATCAAGGAGTTCCGCTTTCTTTTCGAGGTGACAGCTACGGTATTGGCATGACTCTTCCGGATGTGATTACGATATACCAGCGCCCGACAGAGGATGAAGCAGGAGGGGACATTACAAAAATTCGCTCTATTGTCCGCGAAACAGTTTTTCATGAAGTTGCGCACTATTTGGGAATGAGCGAGGCGGAAGTATCAGAGTGGGAAGCAAAGCAAGAGTTGATAGATTCTGATATACTAAAAAAATGAGTAAACTTATAAAAAGCTTTTTTTGGGCAATCGGGGGTGTGCGGACTGTATGGCGTGAAGAGATAAACTTCCGCATCGAAGCCACTATTAGCGTTATCGTTTTAGTGCTGGCCTTTTATCTAAATTTTTTGATACTGGAATGGATTATTATCATTGGATGTATGGGTGCCGTACTTTCTGCTGAAATAATCAACACTGCTGTTGAGGATTTGTGCAACAAAGTTGAGCCTAACACTGACCCAATAATCGGAAAAATCAAGGACATGATGGGCGGGTTTGTACTCGTCGTATGCACCACCTCGGCAATTATCGGCGTAATAGTTTTTTCTAATTACCTCTGACTACAGCCCGATACTTTTTTTGAGTGTGTCTAGCTCTACTCCTACAATGTCTCTATAAGCGCCTTCTTTTAGATTTCCAATAACGATGTTCATAATACGCACACGAGTGAGCTCGATGACTTTATATCCTTCGGCAGCGCACATACGACGAATTTGATGTTTCTTACCTTCAGTAAGTATGATACGAAAAATAGTTTCTCCAGACAGTCGTGCCTTGGCGGGTTTTGTCTTGTAATTCTCTATTAAAATACCGCGCTCAATATGGCGTATAAAGGTGTCCGTAATTTTCTTATCTACTTTTACTAAATATTCTTTTTCATGAGCGCGAGACGGCGAGAGAACTCGATCAGTCAATCTTCCATCATTTGTGAGGATGATAAGCCCCTGTGAATCTTTGTCGAGTCGCCCAAGCGGAAATAGTCCCCTTAGAGCTGGGAGCGATGATTTTATACTCTCGCCCTCTTTTTGTGTATCTGTTGAAATTCCACGTGGTTTAAAGTAAGCAATATAACGATGCCCCTCTTCAATTTTGGAAATAACTTTTGGAGAAACTTCGACCACGTCGTTGCTTGATGTTACCTTGTCGCCAAGTACCGCAATTTTGCCGTTTATTTTCACAAAACCTTTCGTAATGATCTCGTCGGCACCACGGCGCGTTGAAAATCCTTTGTGGGCAAGGTAGCGGTTGATGCGAACTGGAAAGGTGAGTGGTTCCATTGGACACGAACTATACCACTATCTAAAGAAAAAATCAAGGTTTTGCGCGAGATGGGAGTTTTGACAATGATAAGATATTTATCCACATGTGATTTTTACATTTTTATTTTTCAAAGCGTGTTACAATAAGAACAAGCGATCAGAATCTATTTAAATTCTAATCGCCACAAAATATAAATTTCCGCATATATGCGGGCTTGTCTTCTAGAACCCAAAAATTCCTGCTGCAAAATACTTATCTTTCGTCGACACATTTTTATGTGCCTCCTCGAGCTTCGTGTTTTTCGCTAGAAATTTTTTAGTTCTAGTAAGACATTAGAATTTAAATAGGTTCTTACAAAAAATATGCGCGTACTTATGTTCGGGTGGGAATTTCCTCCTCATAACAGTGGTGGCCTCGGCACCGCGTGTTTTGGACTTACGCGCGCGCTCGCGGCGCGAAAAATCGAAGTCCTTTTTGTACTCCCAAAAAAAGTTGGCGTTTCAGCCGACTTTATGAATATTCTTTTTGCGGACTCTCGTAAGGTAAAATTTTTGGAAATTGAAACACCACTTAAACCATATGTTACCTCCGATGGTTACATACACGAACGAGATAAAATATTGTCGGATATTTATGGGAACACGCTCATGCAAGAAGTACGTCGCTACGCTATGCGCGCGCGCGAAATCGCAAAGAAGGAAAAGTTTGACATCATTCACGCGCACGACTGGCTTTCATTTCTCGCAGGCGTTGAAGCAAAAAAAGTTTCCGGCAAACCGCTCATCCTGCACATGCACGCAACAGAGTTTGACCGCACTGGGGGACAGGGGGTGAATCAGGATGTTTATAATATTGAACGAGATGCAATGAACTATGCCGATGGCATTATCGCGGTCAGCAATTTTACCAAACAAAAAATTGTAGAACATTACGGCATTCCCGCTTCAAAAATCGAAGTGGTACACAACGGAATCGATGAATGTGATTATACAGATATTCCAAATAAGCTTTCGGAACTCAAACGGGCAGGACAAAAGATAGTCCTTTTTGTAGGACGCATTACAATCCAAAAAGGTCCCGAGTATTTTATTCGCGCGGCAAAGCGTGTTCTTGAAGTAAAACCAAACACTTTGTTTCTCATTGCAGGGAGCGGAGACATGGAGAGGCAAATGATGCTTGAGGCGGCGTACCTTGGAATTTCTGACCATGTTATTTTTGCTGGATTCCTACGTGGGGACGACCTGAATGCCGTGTACAGCGTAGCTGATCTTTTTGTGATGCCGTCTGTGTCGGAGCCATTCGGTATTACACCACTCGAGTCCATTATTGCAGGCGCGCCCGTGCTTATTTCGAAGCAGTCTGGTGTGTCCGAAGTCCTTACTCACGCGCTCAAAACGGATTTTTGGGATACGGAAGATATGGCGAACAAAATACTTGGTGTAATTTCACATCGCTCGCTTTGGCAGACTCTCTGGGGAAATAGTCGAGAAGAAGTGAAAAAAGTAACATGGGATGCGGCTAGCAAAAAGTGTATCGACTATTATGAAAAAATACTTTGTGACTGCGGGGTAGCTTCTGATGTACGGTATATCTGATATACTATTACTTTATGGCATCAATTTGTTTTTATTTTCAAGTACATCAGCCATTCCGCGTGAAGGACTATCGCGTGTTTGATATTGGGCGAGATAGCGAGTACTTCAATGATGACTCCGACCGTTCAATTAACAACAAAAAAATTCTCAACAAAGTAGCCGGAAAGTGCTATTTGCCGACAAATGCAATTTTGCTTGAACTATTGAATAAACATCCGGAGTTTAAAGTAAGTTTTTCTTTTTCTGGAGTTTTTCTTGAGCAACTTGAAATGTTTAGCCCGGAAACGCTCGAATCATTTCAAAAACTTGTTGCAACGGGAAGGGTGGAGGTCTTGTCAGAGACATATCACCACTCGCTCTCTTTTCTTTATTCGGCAGATGAATTTCGCCGTCAGGTAAAAATGCATCGAGAAAAAATTAAAGAACTTTTCGGCGTCACGCCGACCGTTTTTCGACACACTGAGCTGATTTACAACAATGAGCTTGCTCTAGAGATTGAGAAGATGGGATACAAAGGTATTATCGCGGAGGGAGCCGATCATGTTTTGGGGTGGAAAAGTCCAAACTTTTTGTACCGTCCGCGCGGCACACAGAATTTGAAACTCATGCTTAAAAACTACCGTCTTTCGGATGACATAGCGTTTCGTTTTTCGTCAAAAGATTGGGCTGACTTTCCTCTTACTGCGCCCAAGTTTGCCAATTGGGCAAATCAGGTGAACGGCAACGGTAATGTTATCAATCTCTTTATGGACTACGAAACATTTGGCGAACATCAATGGGAAGACACCGGCATTTTTAATTTTCTTCGGCACCTGCCAGGGGAAATTTATAAGCATCAGGACAATGATTTCGTAACACCATCGGAGGCAATCGCGCGTTATGAGGCGGTAGGAGAGCTTGATGTGCACAACTTTATGTCGTGGGCAGATGTCGAGCGCGACCTATCTGCATGGCTTTCAAACCCTATGCAGCATGACGCCATACAAAGTGTTTACAAACTTGAAGAAGATGTACTGGCAACATGCGATGATAAGCTCATCAGCGATTGGCGAAAACTCCAGACCTCGGACCATTTTTATTATATGTGCACCAAGTGGTTTAATGACGGCGATGTGCATAAATATTTCAACCCCTACAATACGCCCTACGAAGCATTCATCGCGTATATGAATGTACTACAAGACCTTCGTCTACGTGTTGTGGGGCATCCGTCATACGCAAAAAAGATTAAGGTCAAGGAGTTGTCATAAAAATCCCTATACAAAAGTAAGGTGTGGGGGTATACTTTGTATATGTCTAAGTCCCTTTCTCTTGGTAATGGAAATATTCTTGTCTGTACGGACAAGCGCGCGCAGGTGCGTGATTTTTATTTTCCATATGTGGGACTGGAAAATCATGTTGGCGGGCACTACACGCATCGCATCGGTGTTTTTGCCGATTACCAGCTCAATTGGTTTGACCACTCAAACTGGGACATACAAATTCGTTTTGACGGAGAGTCTTTGATCGGCAAAACTGTCGCAAAAAACGCGACGCTCGGTGTAACGCTTAATTTTTCAGACGCAGTCTATAATGAGAAAAATATTTTCCTGCGGGAGGTAAAAGTGACGAATGATTCTAATCGCGCTCGAACGATAAAACTTTTCTTCGGGCATGAGTTTGAGATATATGAATCGCACCGCGGAGACACGGCATATTTTGATCCGAAGAATCATGTGGTTATTCACTACAACGGCAAACGAGTGTTTTTGATAAATGGCTCCTCCGAAAAAGGCAGCTTCGATGACTACACGACAGGCATATTTAAAATAGAAGGGAAAGAAGGAAGTTTCAAAGATGCCGAAGACGGCCAGCTTTCGAAAAATTTAATTGAGCACGGACCATCGGACTCAGTAGTTGGTTTTTATGTTGACCTAGCGCCTCACGAATCAAAGACTATCTACTACTGGATGGCATCGGCTAAGTCTATCAAGGACGCTATTGAGCTAAATTCCTATGTAATTGAAAAAAAACCGGAGCATTTGCTTCGTACCACACACGACTATTGGCACGCATGGGTCAATAAATACAACTTTACTTTTTACGGACTTACACAAGACGAAATAGCGCTTTTTAAGAGTTCCCTTCTTACTATTCGCTCGCACGCAGACAACAGAGGGGCTATTATCGCATCGGCGGATTCTGACATGCTTCAAAACGGCCGTGATACATATAGCTATATGTGGCCTCGTGACGGCGCATTTTCTGCAATGGCTTTTGATATGGCCGGTGACTTTAATGTCGCAGAAAGATTTTTTGATTTTTGTGATCGCGTCATTACCGAAGACGGATACTTTATGCACAAGTATCGCCCAGATGAATCTTTAGGAAGTTCATGGCATCCATGGATGCGAAACGGGAAGATGGAGCTTCCGATTCAGGAAGATGAAACCGCGCTCGTGCTCATTGCCCTATGGAGGCATTATTCCCAGTCAAAAGATCTTGAGTTTATCGAAAAAGTTTACAATACCCTCGTAAAACGCGCGGCGGATTTTATGGTTTCATATCGTGATCCTAAAACACGCCTCCCAAAAGCATCTTACGACCTCTGGGAAGAAAAGTTTGGAATTCATACATTTACGGCGGCCTCTGTGTACGGAGCGCTCATCTGCGCGGCGAAGTTTGCAAAACTTTTGGGTAAAGTAAAAAGCGAGCAGATCTATACTAGCACCGCATTTGAGATTCGTCAGTCAATCCTGACTTATTTGTATGACGAGAGCAAAGGGATATTTGTAAAAATGCTTAATGTTGCGGAGAATGGAACTCTTGATTACGATCGAACTCTAGATATGTCTAGTGTTTATGGTATCTTTGCGTTTGGTGTTCTCGATGTTGATGACCCGCGTCTTGCACGAGCAATAAAACAAGTAGAGGAGCGAATTCTCGTAAAAACTGCCATTGGTGGCATTGCTCGGTACGAAGGAGACATCTATTTTCGTGATACGACGAGAGTACCGGGAAACCCATGGATTATTACGACGATGTGGCTCGCACAATACTATATTGCGCGCGCCAAAACCGAAGCGGACTTTGCGCCAGTACACCAGTGGCTTGGATGGGCAGTAAAACACGTTGGTGCGTCGGGTGTTTTTTCAGAACAGCTCCACCCATATAGCGGCGCACAGCTTTCCGCAACGCCTCTCACATGGAGTCATTCCGAATATATTATGACTATTATAAAATATCTCGACCGACTCGAAGAACTCGGAATTTGCTTAAAATGCAACCCGCTGTATACTGAGAACTAATTTAGTTTAATTAAGTTAAATAAAATGACACCAGTTCATTCAGAGCCATCACCAGTAACACCACGCGATGAAATAGGTTTTAGAAAGATATATTCTGATTTAGTACGTAACCAAAAAATAACAACTATATTTCGTCCCGGAGAACGAACATGCAACCTCAACAAGGGGTTTTGCGAAGAGGAAATAGTTGATATAAAAATTATCGACAAGGTTGGGGCGGATTGGGCGACTCTGCCGCCAGAAACAATTTCTTTCAATCAAAAAGCTCAAATCTTGAGTGTTGATAACAGGGAAATAGGTTCTCTCGTTGTTGATGATTTTCGTGGATCTAGTCCTGATATTTTTGACAAACAATCTCTTGTTTATAATCTTGGTGTAATTTATAATCTTTCCCCATCTGAACTCGCTGATGATTGTATTGTTACAAAAACAACGTTTATTTATTTGTAAAAGTACCCGAGCTTTTCTTTGCCAACTTTACTATTTCGTGATACGCTCAAAAAAGAAGTTCATAATTATTAGCGACGTAGAGTGAGAGAAGTGAGAAAGTAATCTTTAACACTTCCGAGCCGAGGAGCTAATATAAGGGTAACTACCGCTTTTATTGCACACACAATGGAAAAAGGAGAAAATTTTATGGAAAATCAGGATCAATTTTGTAACGGCTTGCTTCGGTTTGCAAAAGAACCAGTTAAAAACTTAGATTCTTTGTCAGACCTTGAAAGTCATGCTCATTACGGTATAGCCTTGATTGAACATGATTATCCGGGAAAAACCCCAGCGATGTGGAATGCTGCGTATAAGCATTTCGGCATAGATGGGGCTGTGGCGATGATGGTCGGTGATCCTAAAGATACTGTCGGGATTCTTAGCACGCTCAAGGCGGATCCAAAATATATCGGCGGAGGAGCAGGTGTTGGGTTCAAGGATGTGGCTTTTGATTATGTCGATGAGCTTGATCCTTTGGCAAAAGCCATTGGGGCTATCAATCTCATTCAGAAACTTCCTTCCGGAGAACTCAAGGGGTGGAATACTGACGGGATTGGATACCGACAAAGCCTCGAGAAACTTCTTGAACAAAAAGGAGAGACTCTTGGAAATACTAAGATCGTCATGCTTGGCGCGGGCGGAACAGGCAACGCTGTTGCGATTGCTCTCGCGGAAAAAGGAGCTGAGATTGTTATTATTAATAGGACGTTGGAAAAAGCGGAAGAGCTTGCTCGTCGCATTAACAAATTTATCGGCGAGAATCGTGCAAGAGCTATGGGCGAAAATGCAATAGCAAAGGAAGTTCTTGATGCTTCGGTAATAATTAATGTTTCTACAAAGGGAGCAACTGGTGCATTTGAGGCATATTCCGCTCTTGCGAAAGCTGTACTTCCTGCTACCGTTGAAAACATCTCCGAAAATCTGAGATTGTCTGAAAATATTTTTGCTCGCATTCCTACAGATGCAATCTTGAGTGATGTTGTCATGCGCAGTACGCCTAGTCCTTTTTTGGAAGGAGCGTTTGCTCATGGATTCGAAACGCTCGACGGTATTCCTATGGTAATTAACCAAGGCGTAGAAGCATTTCTGATTATTCATGGTAAAGAAATCGGCGATAGTGACAATGTTCGGAGCCAATTGCGAGAAATTATGCAAAAAGCTGCAAATATGTAAATTTTGTATTTTTAGGGTCGCACCTTTGGTGCGACCCTATTTTTATGATAATATAGAAAATATGTATATTTTATTTGATATTGGAGGTACAAAAATGCGCGTTGTTTCGGCCGACCGAAAAAAATTTCTTGCAGAGCCAGTTGTTATTACAACTCCAAAAGATTTTGACGAAGGGATAGAAACGCTGAAGCGTATCATTAACAATCTTGCCAGCGGTTCGCCAATCGAAGCTATTGTTGGCGGGATTGCGGGCCCACTCAATCCTGAAAAGACGATGCTTGCGCGAAGTCCAAACCTAAGTGGCTGGGTGGGACACGATATCAAAAGTGCTCTTGTAGAGACCTATAAGGCCCCTGTATCATTAGAAAATGATGCCGCGCTCGTTGGTCTTGGTGAAGCAAATTATGGCGCAGGGCGAGATAAATCCGTTGTTGTTTACATTACCATAAGTACTGGAGTAGGCGGTGTACGCATCGTAAATGGAAACATTGATCAGAATGCGCTTGGTTTTGAGCCAGGACACCAAATAATTGATCCGGATAATAGTCTGTGTCCGACGTGCGTTGGGAATGACCTTGAAGCATATGTATCCGGTACTGCTGTTGAAAAGCGTTTTGGCAAAAAACCATTTGAGATTAACGACGCTCTAGTGTGGGATGAACTAGCAAAATTCCTAGCATACGGGCTCAACAACACCATCGTGCATTGGTCTCCGGATATTGTCGTCCTCGGAGGCTCAATGATGAAAGAAGTTGGCATACCCGTTCCTGCGGTTACAAAACACCTTGCGGAAATAATGAAGATATTTCCAAACATTCCACCGATAGTAAAAGCTGAACTCGCAGATTTTGGCGGACTCTACGGAGCGCTTTCATACGCTCGCTCGCATTATTACTACTAAAGTCCCACTATAAAAAGAAAAACCCCCGCGTGAGCAGGGTTTTTGAAGTAAAGTATTACAAAAATATTTACGGTTTGGGAGCGGCCTATACTTTTTTGGGATAGATCCCCATGTCTTTCGGCCCATGACTACATTTTCACGGAGCGTTAAACTTTTGAAATTAGCGATGTCTTCTGGTATAGGATTTCCCCATGGAAGTTTGTTATTATTTCCGATTCCGCGATTTCTGTCCATTGCCGCTACTAGAATAATTGCCATAAAACACTCCTTTTTGTTTACAATCTCTAAACAGATTACAAATAAATATATATTTCGTCAAGTATGCTAGAATACCGAAAATGAAGCCACAAAAACCGATATCGTTTACGATTTCAAAAAAGATGCGCGGTCTCGGTCGCGCAGGTGTTTTAGAGACGCCGCATGGTACCATACAAACCCCCGCGTTTGTAACTGTAGGAACAAAAGCGACTGTTAAAGCGCTTACACCGGAGCAGGTGTCGAGCCTCGGAGCTCAAGTGGTACTTGCAAATACGTATCACTTGTATCTTGAGCCAGGGGATGAAATCGTGCGCGAAGCGGGTGGCTTTGGAAAATTTATGAACTGGCATGGGCCGACAATGACGGACTCAGGTGGCTTCCAAGTTTTTTCTCTCGGTGTTGCATTCGGCTCAAAAGTTGGAAAGCTCGCAAAGGTTGGTGAGATTATTGCTGGAAAAGAAATTGATACAGAGGACAAGGTGGGGAAGTTGGCAAAAATTGATGAGGACGGCGTAACTTTCAAATCATACAAAGATGGGAGTGAGCACCGCTTCACGCCAGAGCGTTCAATGGAGATTCAGCATAATCTTGGCGCAGATATAATTTTTGCTTTTGACGAATGCACTTCACCGGCAGCAGCTTATGAATATCAGAGAGAAGCGATGGAACGCACACATCGCTGGGCAAAAAGAAGCTTGGACGCGCATCAACACTTGGAAACCCGACGTCCAAGTGGGCACCAACAGGCACTGTTTGGTGTTGTGCAAGGAGGTCGCCACAAGGACCTTCGTGAAGAAAGCGCAAGAGTTTTAGGCGCGATGGATTTTGACGGCTACGGAATCGGCGGGTCTTTCGATAAAGACGATATGACAACCACTGTGGGCTGGGTGAATGCAATTCTTCCAGAAGATAAACCGCGCCATCTTCTTGGTATTGGCGAGCCGGAAGATTTATTCGGCGCAGTAGAAAATGGATGTGACCTTTTTGATTGCGTTGCACCGACACGCACAGGACGAAACGGCACACTTTATACTCGTGATGGGAAAATAAATATGCGTAATGCAAAGTTTGCGCGCGACTTTACGCCCATTGATAGCGAGTGCGACTGCTATACCTGCAAAAATTATACTAGGTGCTATGTTGCGCATCTGTTTCGTTCAAATGAAATGCTCGCCGCTACACTAGCATCAATTCACAACCTACGCTTTTTAGTGCGCCTCGTCGACCAAATGCGCGAGGCAATCCTTGACGGTACATTTGATACCCTCAAAACAAATTTCTTGGAGCGGTATTACAAAAATTAGAGGGATAATAAAATTATCCCTCTAATGCAACTTACTGTAACCTGTTAAGGAAATTACAAAAATGGCCATTATGAATATTACGAACCATCTGCACCGTTCACATCTTAGCCAGAACTCTGCGAGATTTTTCATTCCTCATCCTACAATTTGTCGAGACGAGAATGCCGCAATTACACCAAGAGTAAATACAACACCTAGTACCCCAAGAACCCTCCACTTCTCTTCTTCTTTAATATTTATGCGAATAATGGGAGCAATGAAACATGCAAAAACGAGTATCACGATACACCACGCAATATAATCCCACGAAAACAAAAACTGACAGAACTTTATCAGCATAAACCCCTCCGATTTAGCGACACAATCCTTACTAAAACTACCATTTTATGATATATTGTCAACCTCAATGCCTACTTTCAACTTAAAATCAGATTGGCCACCCGCGGGGGACCAGCCAAAGGCAATCAAGGAGCTTTTGAGTGGAATTGAAAAAGGCATGCGCGCGCAGACCTTGCTTGGCGTGACTGGTTCTGGTAAAACCTTCACAATGGCGAATGTCATCGCCTCTGTCGGCAAGCCGACACTTGTCATTGCGCACAACAAAACCCTCGCGGCACAGCTTGCTCAGGAATACAAAGAATTTTTTCCCAATAATGCGGTGCATTATTTTGTTTCCTACTACGATTATTATCAGCCCGAGGCATACATGCCGACGACAGATACCTATATCGAAAAGGACGCGCAAATCAACGAAGAGATAGACCGCCTTCGCCACGCCTCCACACAGGCGCTCCTCACGCGTCGAGATGTCATCATCGTGGCATCGGTTTCATGTATTTACGGTTTAGGAAGTCCAGCCGAATATGAGAAAGAAAATATGAAGATTACAGTAGGGCAAAAAATCGATCGTAAAGAATTGATGCAAAAGCTTATAGCGATTCATTTTACTCGCACGAATGCAGACCTTACCCCCGGAACATTTCGTTCTATCGGAGCGCTCATTGAGATAATGCCAGTGTCTGAAAAGATAGTGTGGAGTGTTACACTTGGAATGAATGGTATACAGTCGATCAATAAGGTTGATCCAGTGTCACAAAAAATTATAGATGTACCTAAGTCATTTTTTATTTTTCCTGCGAAGCATTTTATTACCAACAAAGCCGAAAAAGACCGCGCGATAAAAGCCATTAAAGCAGAGCTCACGACACAGCTCAAAAAATTCGAAAAAGATGGCAAGCTTCTAGAAGCAGAGCGTTTAAAGCGTCGCACCACATACGACCTTGCAATGATTCGCGAAGTTGGATACTGTAATGGCATCGAAAACTACTCGCGCCATATGTCAGGTCGCGCGGAAGGATCTGCGCCAGACACACTACTTTCATATTTCCCGCGTACAAAAAGTGGCAAACCTGACTTTCTTACAATCATTGATGAGTCTCACGTAACGATACCGCAAATTGGTGGAATGTATGCCGGCGACCAATCCCGCAAAAAAACATTGGTAGAGTTTGGCTTTCGTTTGCCGTCTGCAATGGACAATCGCCCGCTTCGCTCAGAGGAATTTCATGAACGTGTAGGACAAATGATTTTCACTTCTGCAACTCCGTCCGTTTACGAGAAAGAAAACAGCGAGCAAGTGGTTGAGCAGGTAATTCGTCCGACCGGACTCATCGATCCGGAGATTTCTATTCGACCGATACTGGAGAAGGGAGAGTATAAGGGCCAGATTCAGGACTTCATCGCCGAAACAAAAACTGCGGTTAAAAAAGGCGGGCGGGTAATTGCCACCACGCTCACCAAAAAAATGGCGGAGGACCTTTCGGAATATTTAAAAGGGGAGGGGATAAAGGCCGAGTATCTGCACAGCGATATTAAAACACTTGAGCGTATTCAAATCTTGACCTCATTTCGCAAGGGGATATTCGACTGCCTTGTAGGTGTAAACCTTCTTCGTGAAGGGCTCGACTTGCCCGAAGTCACCCTTATCGGTATTCTCGATGCCGACAAAGAAGGATTTCTTCGCTCCGAAACTTCGCTTATTCAGATAATAGGCCGCGCGGCGCGAAATGTTCTAGGGCGCGTGATTCTTTATGCCGAGACTATCACGGGGTCCATAGAGCGCGCCGTAAGCGAAACAAACCGCCGACGCGGTATTCAGGTGGCACACAACAAAAAGCATGGCATCACTCCAAAAACTATTATCAAACAAATAAAAGACATTACCGAACACCTCGAGACCGACCATATGAAAGCAGTGAGGATTAATCTCGATATCGACGCTCAAGTCTTCGCAAAAAATCCCGAAAAACTTATTAAACTTAAAGAAAAAGAAATGTCCAAAGCGGTGAAAGAACTCGATTTTGAGACAGCGGCAATCTTGCGGGATGAGATAAAACTACTCAAAGGAAATATACAATAGCTCAAATGTGTGGTATTCTTGCATACTATGTCAGAAAACAAGAAACAGAAGGCATTAGACAAAATCACCGTTCGTGGCGCTCGAACACACAATCTGAAAAATATCAGCTTGGAAATTCCACGAGATAAAATGATTGTTTTTACAGGACTCTCGGGCTCTGGAAAGTCTTCGCTTGCTTTTGACACTATCTTTGCCGAGGGTCAGCGTCGGTATGTTGAATCTCTATCGGCATACGCACGGCAATTTTTGAATCAAATGCAAAAGCCCGATGTTGATGAAATCACCGGACTTTCTCCGTCTATTTCAATTGACCAAAAGTCGCACTCATCAAATCCGCGCTCGACTGTCGCGACCATTACAGAAGTCTACGACTATTTGCGCGTGCTGTATGCGCGTATCGGCAAGCCACATTGCCTTGTATGCGGTACTGAAATTAAACGCCTCGGCAATGAAGAGATTTTGAATTTTATAATGGATGAAGTCAGGGGTGTCGCAGGGAAAAAGGCAACCTCAATGCGTATTTTTGCACCGCTTGTTCGCGGACGCAAAGGGGAATACTATCAACTCCTGTATGACCTTCTCGGAAAAGGATACTTGATGGTGCGCATTGACGGCGTTATGCACAATCTCCGCGAGAAAATTGAGCTTTCAAAAACAAAGAAACACGAAATTGATGTTCTTGTTGATGAAATTTTGCTTACCGATTTCAAAGGAAAAGAAAAAGGGCGTGAGAGGCTAGGCGAAGCCGTGGAAAAGGCGCTTGATGAATCTCAAAGCTTGGTTCGTATTGTATTTGCAGACAAGAAGTGGGACATAAAGGACTTTATAATGTCCAACCGTTTTGCATGTCCAAATGATGGTTTTTCATATCCTGAAATAGAGCCGAGACTTTTTTCATTCAACTCGCCATACGGCGCATGCGCTCTTTGTAATGGCCTCGGTACGAAACATTTCTTTGGAAACGAGAACTGTCCAGACTGCGAAGGCGCGCGCCTTCGCAAAGAAGCACTCAGTGTTTTTGTAAGTGGGAAAAATATTGTCGAATTGGTAAATATGTCCATCAAAGATGCGTCAGATTTTTTTGCGAACTTAAAAATTTCCGCGCGTGATAAAGATATTTCCGTGCCGGTAATAAAAGAAATTCAAAATCGCCTTTCGTTTATGTTGGAGGTAGGGTTGAATTATCTGACTCTGAGCCGTCGCGCGGGGACGCTTTCCGGAGGGGAGGGTCAGCGTATTCGCCTAGCGTCTCAGCTTGGTTCACGCCTTGTTGGGGCACTTTATGTACTCGACGAACCAACCATCGGCCTACATCAACGTGACAATGACCGGCTAATCAAAACCCTCAAAGATCTTCGTGATATGGGTAACACTATTATCGTTGTCGAGCACGATGAGGATACTATTTTTGCGGCAGACTATATGGTTGACATCGGACCCGGCGCCGGCGTGCACGGTGGGGAAATCGTGGTTTCAGGTGACCTTGATGAGCTCATTACAAATACAAAAAAATACAAATCACTTACACTCGATTATTTGCGTGGTGATGTTTCCGTAGCTATTCCCAAAAGGCGCGACATCGATAAAGGACACCTTCGCATTCGCGAAGGAACTGTTTTCAATATTAAACGTTTGAATGTTGATATACCACTAGGTAAACTCGTTGCCATTACGGGTGTGTCTGGGTCTGGGAAGTCAACTTTAATGTACGAGCTTATCCATAAAAATTTACAAGCGCGATTAGAGCGTCGTTATCGTACCAACGATATTTATAATTGCGAAGGTTTTACTGGCACAGAATACCTTTCACGTACTGTACTTATTGACCAATCGGCAATAGGCCGCACACCGCGCTCAAACCCTGCAACATACACCGGCTCATTTACCTATATGCGCGATCTCTTTGCCGAGACAGCCGAGGCGCGCTTGCGTGGCTGGGGACCGGGGCGTTTTTCATTCAACGTAAAGGGCGGTCGTTGCGAGACTTGCCAAGGCAACGGCACTATAGCAGTCGAGATGCATTTTCTGCCAACGGTGTATGTTACATGCGATGTGTGTCGCGGGAAGCGTTTTGAAAAAGACACCCTCGAAATAAAATACAAAAAGAAAAATATTTACGAGGTACTCGAAATGACAGTTGAGGAAGCACTCAAATTTTTCGAAGACATTCCTTCGATTTATGATCGACTGAAAACTTTAAGTGATGTTGGTCTTGGATATCTTAAACTTGGGCAGTCCGCAACAACACTTTCTGGCGGAGAGGCTCAACGCGTAAAAATATCATCCGAGCTTTATCGTCCGCATGTAGAGAAAACAATTTACCTGTTGGACGAACCAACCGTCGGCCTTCACTACGAAGATGTTCGCAAACTAATTGAAATCTTGCAAAAGCTTGTCGACAAGGGCAACAGCGTGATCCTCATCGAGCACAATATGGATATCATAAAGAGTGCGGACTATGTAATAGATATTGGCCCCGAAGGCGGGGAGGGTGGTGGACAAATAGTGGCGCGCGGAACCCCCGAGCAAATCGCCGCAAGTCCAAACTCGCACACTGGCAAGTATTTAAAGAGAATCTTGAAAAGAAAATAGCCACTGATTAAGTGGCTATTTATGGTGGATTTATTTTCTTTGTGGAGTATGGAAAATATCAACAGCCACCAGATCAGAGGGCGCGGTGTATCCGTTTAGGTTCTTGTTCCAACTGGCAAATTCTTCAACAAAAACGCACGCCGCATGCTCATTGTAACAAGACCAAATCGGGTCGTAATCCACAAGACCAGAATCAATCAATGAAATGAGTATCTCCGACGCTTCTTGTTCAAGAAGCTTTGGCGCATATAAGGCATCAAGCTGGAAATTGTTTTCCAATGTGTGATAAATAATTTTAAAGATCTCGGGAAAGATAGCTTTTATGGTTTCTGCTTCTTTGAACCGGAGGCTTCCGATCATTTCGTTCCCCTTGTATATTGTCCTTGTATAACTATATACTAACATCATAAAAATCGCAAAATATGAAAAAACTGACAAAAAAACTCCCAGATTGTCCCGGTGTCTATATATTTCGAGGGCCCAAACGCGCAATTTTTTACATTGGCAAGGCAACATCGCTTCGCACGCGTGTTGCGAGCTATTTTCGCAGTGACCTCATTTCCACACGCGGTCCAATCATTTTGGGAATGATAGAGTCTGCGCAGACTGTAGATTTTATCGAAACTGACTCTGTGCTTGAAGCGCTTATCCTTGAGGCGCATCTCATCAAAAAACATCAGCCACCGTACAATACCAAAGAAAAAGATAATAAAAGTTTCAACTATGTCATTGTCACAAAAGAGGACTTCCCGCGGGTACTGACCATGCGCGGGCGCAACTTGGAAACCCGACATCCAAGTGAAATAAAATATTCTTTCGGGCCATTTCCGCAAGGAAGTGTTTTGCGCGAAGCGCTAAATATCGTTCGTAAGATTTTCCCGTTTCGCGATAGGTGCCTGCCCGCCACTGCGCATCGCTCCACAATCGGAGCAGAGATGCGATGGCAGGCGGGTAAGTCGGAGTCGGGCAAGCCGTGCTTCAATGCACAAATAGGTCTTTGCCCTGGGGTGTGTGCTGGCGCAATCTCACGATTGGAGTATGCAAAAACAATCATGCGTATCAAATTGTTCTTTGAGGGAAAAAAGAAAACTCTTATTGTCGGACTTAAAAAAGAAATGGGAATCGCGGCAAAAGGTTTAAAGTTCGAAGATGCCGGTCGAATCAAAAAAATGATTTTCGCGCTCAATCATATTCAAGACATCGCACTTATTAAAGCTTCCTCGAGTACTATCCTTGGGGAAGCGGGTTTCCGTATCGAAGCTTACGACGTCGCCCATATTTCCGGCACAAGTGTGGTTGGAGGAATGGTTGTTGTGGAGGACAACGAACCCAAAAAGAGCGACTACAGAAAATTTAAAATCCGTACGAGTACCAACGACGACAATGCCTCGCTTCGCGAAATACTTGAGCGTCGTTTTGCGCACGCTGAGTGGCCAATGCCAAAACTTATTGTCGTAGACGGCGGTATAGCTCAAGTGAATACAGCCGAACGCGCTCTAAAAGAATACGGAATAGCAATTCCCGTTGTTGGAGTTGTAAAAGACGAGCACCATAAACCGAAAAATATCCTTGGCGACAAAGCCGTTGCATCCGCCCATGATCGGGCAATTCTTCTCGCCAACAGCGAAGCCCACCGGTTTGCAGTGGGCTTCCATAGGAAGATTCGTGGCAAACTAAAATAAAAGCACTTCGTCTTATATTAGCTCCTCGGCTCGAAAATACAAAAGATTACTTTTGTATTTTGCTCGCTCTACGTCGCTAATAGTTCGTCTACCACCGCTTTCACATCGCCACCGTCTGCCTTCCCTGCAAGTTCTTTCATAATAGCACCGGTGAGCTGACCTGCTTTTGATTTGTCTGTCACGCCGAGCGCTTCTTTTTTTATGAGCGCAATCTTTTTAATCTCTTCGCGGGACATCAAAGTAGGCAGGTACTTTTCAAGAATTACAAGTTCTGCTTTTTCGCTTTCCGCGAGTTCCGGGCGACCGCCATTTATAAATTGTTCAATGGAATCCTTGCGTTGATTTGCTAGGCGCTTGATGACCCTGAGTACGCCGGCATCATCAAGCATGTCTTGTGGGGTTTTACCCGTCGCCACGAGCTCATTGGTAAATGTTGAAATCATATTTCGCACCACTGAAAGTCGCACCGCATCTTTCGCCATCATGGCGGGTTTTATCTCAGATTTTATTTGTTCGTGTAGTGACATGGATGAAAAAATATTACTAATTAATCCTTACATTGTACGGGTTTTTAACATTATAACCAGTATTGACATTTAAACACAAAGTATGCTATAATTGTTTTAGTAATAAATTCGTTCTTAAATTAACAAAACACGACAGGAGGCTGTAATGGTATTAACTTTAGAGAAAGCACTCCTCCAAATTGAAAACCTGGAAACCAAGGTAAGAGAACTAAAGGAGCTCTCCTTGGACGATCTAACCGGTCTTCCGCGAAGAAAAGTTTTTCAGACGGTGGTTGAGGAAGAGATACTCCGCTGTAAGCGCTCGAAAAAAACTTTTTCAATTCTTGTTACTGATCTAAATGAACTGAGTACTGTCAACAATACTCACGGACATCCGGCAGGGGATCAAATGATCATATCCTTCGCAAAACTTCTCAAACATTCTTTGAGAGATTGCGATATTGTTGCACGCATCGGAGGCGATGAGTTCATGGTGTTTCTTCCGGACCAAAACGAAAAGCACGCTCGTACCGTAATAAAACACCTCCTTCTGGCATTTGAGCCAGGCAAGGAATTAACTCTACCGTATTTCCGTGGTGCGGCAATAGGCGCTGCAACATTCGGAAAAGAACATTCAAGTTTTGAAAAGATGTACAAAGCTGCCGATAAAGCACTGTATGTGCACAAAAAAGCTATAAAAAATCTGGTCTAAAAAGCTTAATAACGGACTACCAAGAAATTGGTGGTCCGTTTTTCTTTTATCTGCCTCTGTAGTAGAATGATACATATGGAACAAGAAATTTTGGAACGAATAAAAGCTCAGGAGGAGCTTTTACAAAAAATATATGTGTCTACGGAAAAAACACGTAAGTATTTTATGTGGACGCTTATTATAAGCGTTGCCGTAGTCATTCTTCCACTCATCGGGCTTATGGCCATAATCCCTTCATTTCTTTCAACAGCTGGAAGTGCGTATGGAATTTAATCATGTCATTAATAACATTCATTATTATTGGGCTTGTGCTCGGCGTCATTGTCGCAATAGCAATAGTGACATTCTTTCGTAAAAATACGGGCGCTCAATCGGCACAGCAAGGCGAGGCATTTCTCCTGATTCAAAATCAACTTAGTAATTTTCAAGGACAGCTTGGAGATTTTATGAAAACAGTTGACGCGAAAGTAGGCTCGTCAAACAAGGAAATGCAACAGGCGGTGCACATGCAGTTTAGCGAATCACAAAAGCTTATTCGAGAAATTAACGAGCAAGTCGAGAGAAATCTAAGCAACGTTGCCAAAGAAATGACAGCAGCAAACGAAACAAGCAAGCAAGTTCTCGGCATTACTGACCAACTTCAAAACCTCGAAAAAGTACTCACCCACCAAAAGCAGAGGGGCAACTTGGGCGAGGCGGCGCTTGAGCTTATTCTCTCAAATATCTTGCCACCTACGGCGTATAAGCTTCAGTATCAATTCAAAGGCGGGGAGACTGTCGATGCGGTTATTGTCACAAAAGACGGGCTAATTCCCGTTGATGCAAAGTTTTCACTCGACAATTACAACCGAGTGGTAAACGAAACAGACCAAGCCCGCAAAGAGGAGCTCGAGAAAGATTTTAGAAATGACCTCAAAAAACGCATCGATGAAACGGCAAAATATGTGCGACCGTCTGAAGGAACACTTCCGTTTGCGTTTATGTTTATTCCTGCCGAGGGAATATATTATGACCTATTAATAAACGAAGTTGGTTCAGTAAAGGTGAACACTAGAAGTCTCATCGACTATGCAACAAATGAAAAGAAAGTGATTATTGTATCACCGACTACTTTTGCGGCATATTTACAGTCGGTACTTTATGGTTTCCGCGCATTCAAAATCGAGGAGTCTGCACAGCTCATTATCGGGCGTGTTGAGGAACTTCGCAAGCATCTTGTTGCTTACGAAGAATATATGAAGAAGCTCGGTAACACGCTTGGAACCACGGTAAATCACTACAATATGGCGTATAAAGAACTCAAAAAAGTAGACAAGGATATGGTAAAAATTACAGGTGAGACGGCAAGCATTGACCCGCTACTTATCGAAAAACCGGTGATTGAGGAATAGTAACCTGAATAAAAAAACCCGGAAACAAAAAGGGTGTTTCCGGGTGGCCATGCCTTTTGGGTAAAAGTGGTGGCCGAAGGTTGCTAGCGCGCAGCGCCAAGGGAGGATAAACGCCGCAGTCAAACTAGCAATTTGATAATAGCAGAATAGCTTTATTTTGTCAATATTACATAGTATTACATAGGACAGTCCTTGGTAGTATCCGCGAGTACGGAGGGGCTTGCTATTTCTTTTGTTTCGTGTAAAATACAGGAACTATGAATTTTGCAGTAATACAAACAGGCGGTAAGCAATACAAGGTCGCTACGGGAGAAAGCCTCGTTATTGAGAAGCTTCCAGGCGAACCCAAAATAGGCGACAAGATAGTATTTGATAAAGTACTACTTGTGAACAATGGCTCAAAAACACTCGTTGGCGCGCCAACAGTGGCTGGTGCCACGGTTCACGCAACCCTCGCAGAGGAAGGTAAGGGAAAGAAAGTCATTGTTATCCGTTACCGCAACAAGTCGCGCTATTTCAAAAAGAACGGCCATCGCCAGCCATTTATGAAAGTAACGATTGACGCGATCAAGTAGCTAAATAAAAAACCGGCTTTAATGCCGGTTTTTTTATTTATATATTCTAACTTCTGTTCTTAAGCGCGTGTCGCAAGGTGTCGCCATCGGAGTATTCGAGTTCTGTGCCGGTGGAAAGGCCACGACCAAGTGCCGTGATGGTAATGCCGAGCTTTTTTGCGACTGGAGATAAGACTTTAGTAACATACTCACGCGTGAAATCACTTTCTGGGTTTACTGAAAGCGCGAGAATTATTTCGGAAAGTCCGTCGGAGGCGCCATTTTCAATTCGCTCCAAAAGCTCATGAATGCGAATTTTTGAAGCCAGGTCGCGTTCAAGAACGGGGATTGTTCCGCCCAAAATAAAATAGCGCCCCGCATAGCTGTCACTCCGACGCACACTTTCAAAATCAGCATCCTTTTCAACTACCATAAGCGTTGCACTGTCTCTATCGTCGATACATACATTGCAAAGCGTGCCTGTTCCCGCCCGTGGATAAAAACGGAAACATTCGGAACACTGGGCAATTGATTTTTTGAGCTCAGCAATTTCTCGGGCAAGCGTGTCAACAAAGTACGGATCTTCTGAGAGGAGAAAATACACAAAACGCTTCGCTTGGCGTGTGCCAATACCGGGGAATTTCATAAATGCTTGCGCGAGAGAATCAATGTTGCTCATAAGTTAAAATTCTTCAATGTTAGCTCTTGTTTTTTGGCTCGCGCCGTAGTCGTGTTGTTTGTCGATAGAAAGGAATGTTGATTTTTCTTCGTCAAAATAAAGCTCTACGAAACCAACTGGCCCGTTCCTGTGCTTTTCTACCAAAATTTCAGCAATATTCGGCCTGTCCGAATTTTTGTCTTGTTTGTCTTCACGGTGAATAAACATTACCACATCGGCATCTTGCTCAATGGATCCAGAATCGCGAAGGTCAGATAGGCGAGGCTTGCCTCCGCGCGACTCCACCGCGCGCGAGAGCTGTGATAGGGCGATAACAGGCACGTCGAGGTCTTTTGCAAGGTTCTTCAGAGAGCGAGAGATTTCCGTCACTTGATTTACCATGGAATCATACTGTTTCGCAGTACTCATGAGCTGAAGGTAATCTACAATGATGAGCCCGAGACCATGTTCGCTCTTGAGTTTGCGCGCCGCGGAACGCATTTTCATAATAGTGTTACCGGATTGGTCGTCGATAAAAATTGGCGCTTTGGAAAGCTTCTCAAGAGAACCGCGAATTTTATCAAAATCTTCATCAAGAGAGAGTTTTCCAGTGCGAAGCTTCCAAGCATTTACACGAGACTCAGCAGAAAGCATACGGTCTACAAGTTGTTGCGTATTCATTTCGAGAGAGAAAATACCGACCGGCACATTGTGTTGTATTGCCGCCTGACGCGCAATGTCGAGCGCAAGCGTCGTCTTACCCATCGATGGGCGAGCAGCAAGTATGACTAGGTCGCCCTTTTGAAAGCCAGAGAGAAGGGTGTCGAGGGCAGGGAATCCGCTTGGGATACCGCGAAGCCCTGCACCTCCCTTGTGCATCGTGTCGAGGCGCTCCCATGCTTCTCCGAGTGTGTCTTTAATGTTTACGAATTTTTTTGTAACACTCGCATTGGTAATCGAGTAAATCTTTTTCTCGGCCTCATCGAGTACTGTTTCTATTTCATCAGCTTCATTATAGCCGAGCTCGGAAATATGTTCGGCGGCTTCGATGAGTGTGCGAAGAACATGTTTACGCTGAATCATCTCCGCGTAATATTTTGCATTAGACGAAGAGGGGACTCCGTCGACGAGCTCGGCAAGATAGCTTCCACCACCGATATTGTCAAACTTTCCACGCTCTTTTAATCGCGCTGAAACAGAAAGAAGGTCGATGGGTTCGTGGCGCGAGTGAAGCTCGAGCATTGCGTCAAAAACGATGCGGTGTTTATCCACATAGAAAGAATCGCGCGTCACGACATCGCCCACGTCATAGATTCCGTCAGGACGGAGCATAAGCGAGCCCAGAAGCGCCTTTTCGGAATCGATATTTTGTGGAGGGATCCGAAGATCGCGTGATTTGAATTTTCTGTCTGCCATAAATTGCATTGTAGCATGCTGGCAAATACCGCTGAACTTGATTCTGTGGGCAGAATGGTGGAAAAACAGTGCAAAACAAATTACGACACAAAACCAGTCTCTAATTGATTAATTTTGAGATTTTAGGGCCTTTATCGGTGTCTGAAATGTCCCATCCCAATGAATTGATTTCATCACGTACTTTATCTGACTTTACCCAATCTTTATTTTTACGCGCTTCTTCACGCGTGTGGACGAGTTGCAGAATATTCGCTGGAGCAGTTTCTCTTTTACGATGAGCGAGTACAAGTCCAAATACTCGATCAAAGTCTAAAAGCGTCGCTGTCTTGGTTGTATCCGAAAGAGAAGCGTCTTTTGCGACTTCCCATGCAAGCGCGAGAGCTCGAGATGTATCAAGATCATTTACTATAAAATCCTCAAAACGTTTTTGGTAGTCTTTATTCACTGTGCCGATTTCTTCACCAATATGGTCATTGAGTTTACGGAGAGCGTTTTGCGCGCCCTCGAGTGCTTCCCATGTAAAATTGAGCTTCGAACGATAATGCGCACCCAGCACAAAATATCGAAAGGCGAGTGGGGAGTATCCGCGCTCAGTAATAGTTTTAAGCGTGATTATATTTCCGAGCGACTTGGACATTTTTTGTCCGTCAATCATCATAAATTCCGTATGAACCCAAACACGAGCAAAGAGCTTGCCATTTACCGCTTCCGACTGCGCAATTTCGTTGGTATGGTGGGGGAAAATGAGGTCCACTCCACCTGTATGAATATCTATTGTTTCCCCAAGCGTGTCGTGCGCCATTTCAGAACATTCAATATGCCAGCCGGGGCGACCACGACCAAAGGATGCATCATATGCAGTCCCGCTGTCTTCTGGTGTCTCAAATTTCCAAAGCGCAAAATCTCGAGGAGATTTTTTATCTTGCGTGTTTTCTACGCGCGATTCGGTTTCGGCATTTAGGTCGAGGTGTGCGAGGGCTCCGTAATTTTTTGATTTCTCAACTTCGAAATACACACCGTCTGAAGCAGTGTACGCGTAATTATTTCGAATGAGTTTTTCAATCATCACAACCATACCGCCAATATGCTCCGTAGCACGAGGTATCTTGTGCGGAATAAGTATGTTCAGTGCTTTAAAGTCAGCGAGTAAAAAATTAGTATATTCGCGAGCAAGCGCATGGATAGACACTCCTTCCTCTACGCCACGGGCAATCATTTTGTCATCAACGTCGGTGATATTCATCGCTTGGAGCACCTCGTAGTCCGCGTATTCAAGAGTACGACGAAGAATATCGTTTACAATAAACGCGCGGTGGTTACCAATATGAGCAAAGTCGTACACGGTGGGCCCGCAGTGATACATTCGCACTTCGCGTCCATGGAGCGGAGCGAGCACCTCAGTGTTTCTTGTGAGAGTATTAAAGAGTTTTACATCCATTTCTTAAAGAATTTGAAGTAGCCAAATAGCAGTGTACCGATAACACCCATTGCGATGATTGTGATAAAAAATGCACTAGGATTATTTTCAAGAGGAGTATTAATAAAACTCATTCCGAACAGCTGTCCTATAAACGTAAGTGGAAGTAATATGAACGCAGTGATTGTAAGCGTTTTCATGATGTCATTTGTCTTTGTCGTGAGTAGGGAGTCATTTGTGTCACGAAGGTCGAGCACGGTTTCGCGGTGTCCGTCGAGAATCGAAGAAACTTTGTAAAACTCGCCGACGATGGTGTGTAGGTAATAAGAAAACTCTTTGCCAAAAAATTTAGCGCCGGCAACCTCAAATGACTCCAAGACTTCTTTGTGAGGGCGAAGTATTTGCTTAAAGTTGAGGAGGTCGCGATTTATGTGGGAGATGGAGTTTACCATATCACGCTCTTTTCCGCTGAAAATTTTTGATTGGATTTCGTTGAAGTCGTGATTAATATGATCAAGCTCGGTATCGAGCATCTTATAGAGATCTTTCAAGATATAAAAAAGAATGAACCCTGCATGCTCGCGGATGTTCAATTTGTCGAGAATTGAATTTACCTCGAATACTTTTGAAAATTCGTGAAGTTGATCCACTAGGCCGTAATGCGCAGTAATAATAAACTTCTTTCCAATAACAAAATCAATTTCTTGGTCCTTTCCACCGTCATGTTTGTGTGTAATGGTAGGGAAATGCAATATGAGATAAATAAAATCATTATAAAGATCAACTTTGGGACGAAGTGTTGGCCCCAAAAGCTCGTCGGCGACCAGCGGATGAATAGCAAACTCTTCCATCAAGGATCGAACTTCTTCTTGCGTTGGTGACTGCACATCGACCCAAACGAGGTCCTTGTAGGTGTATCGGGAAATCATTACTTTACAGTGTAACATATTTTTAAATGTTCAACAGCGTCCAAGAGTCTACGGCCAAGAGTCTGCGCCCTAGAGTCTGCGCCCCAGGCGTGAGGTCTGCTGACTCAGAATTTAGTAATTCAGAATCTACTGATGTTTATGGCAAAGCCACGATTCTGCTGAATCGGAATCTGCTGATTCGTCAACATTCTATCCGTATTGACCAGACGAGAAACTTTTGCGATACTACAGAAGATATGAAATCATCTGTCAGTGAAAGAGCGCTCATCGTTCTCGTAATTATCGGGATTGTCGGAGCTTTTGGAGCAGGTATGCAAGTTGGTCAAAAACAGAGCGTATCTGCGTCCCTTCAGGTCTCTGAAGTTGCATCTCCTGACAGTCTAGACCTTGCCCCTATGCAAAAAGTCCTCGATATTTTAAATAGCAGATTCATAGCAACAACCGCCTCATCATCCGTGCCGAGCGACAAAGACAAGGTATGGGGGGCTGTAGCAGGCTTGACCGCTGCATATGGCGACCCATACACGGTCTTTTTCCCACCCAAAGAAACGGAGGAATTTGAAGAAGAGGTTCGTGGAAATTTCGAAGGTGTCGGAATGGAGATTGCCTTCAAAGACAAGATACTCACTGTTGTCGCGCCTCTCAAGGGCACGCCCGCAGAACGCGCTGGGGTAAAGTCTGGCGATCAAATCTTAAAGATTGACAAAATCTTTACAAATGGCCTGACAGTTGAAGAAGCAGTTAAACACATTCGTGGACCTCGCGGAAGCTTTGTCACTATTGTGGTGAAACGAAATGGGGGAGTTCTGGATATTAAAATAGAGCGCGATGTTATAAACATACCGACTATCGAAACCAAGCTCCGCGAGGATGGAGTCTTTGTGATCTCGCTTTATAATTTTTCTTCAAACTCAGCAAGCATATTCCGCAATGCACTCCGTGAATTTATCGAGTCCGGCTCCGACAAGCTCGTGCTGGACTTGAGAAACAATCCTGGTGGATACCTTGAGGCCGCAGTGGACATGGCAAGTTTCTTTCTGCCGATTGGCAAGACCATCGTTATTGAGGATAGCGGAACAAAAGCAAAACAAAAAGTGGATCGGAGCCGCGGATATAATGTCTTCACCTCAAACTTGAAAATGGTAATCCTCATCAACGAAGGTTCAGCATCGGCATCAGAGATTCTCGCCGGGGCGCTCAGTGAACACGGCGTGGCAAAGCTTGTCGGAGAAAAAAGTTTCGGCAAAGGGTCGGTACAGGAGCTCATTTCTATAACCCGCGACACCGCGCTTAAAGTAACGATTGCGCGCTGGCTGACACCAAAAGGTAAGTCAATATCCGAGAATGGACTTACTCCGGACATAAAAGTTGAAGTAACAAAAAAAGATATCGAAAAGAAGATTGACCCACAGATGGACAAAGCCGTAGCGATTTTATTGGATCCTAACTTTAAGAGATAAAGTGAAAATTATTTTTCTGAAAGATGTGCCTCGTATTGGAAAGAAATATGAAGTGAAAGAAGTAGCCGACGGATACGGCAGGCATTTAATCATGCAAAAAATTGCAGAACCGGCAAACACAGAGACCGTTGCACGTCTTGAGAAAAAGATGGCGACCGACGCCACGATGAAAAAAGTTCACACAGAGCTTTTGATGAAAAATCTTGAAGCGCTCTCGGGAACGGTTATCACGCTTCGACGCAAGGCAAACGAAAAAGGGCATCTCTTCGCAAGCATCCACAAAGATGAGATCTTGGTGGAGCTCAAGCGGAACGCACATCTCGATATGAATCCCGACTACGTCATCCTCGACCGCCCACTCAAAGAGGTCGGCACCTACGAAATACCCGTGGTAATTGAAAAGAATCGCGTGACGTTTAAGGTGGTGGTGGCAACAGACTAGTTTGATACCGTTTCTCAAGCTATTGACTTACATATTAAAGTATAATATACTTTTTACAGACATTCGCGAGTTTAATATCGGGGAATTCTCGATAACTTGCGAATATTCTTTGTAAGGAGAGATAAAATGAAAGCGACTGCTACCCAAGCCGTAAAAGCAGCAAGTCGCTTGATAGCTGGTCTCACTGGCGTTCAAGCGATTGATCAACTTGACCTGGGTCCCATTAAGGTCAAACTGATGGAAGAGGAAGAAGGAATGGGCTGGTCTGTTGAACAAGTAAATATGGTAGAGAAGTGGTATAAAAGGTTTCTGTTTTTGAACCTGCAATATCCTTCGGCGTCAATTGTCCCTAATAAGGAAATTGATACATTTTGGCATTACCATATTCTGGATACACAAAAGTATGCCGAGGATTGCCAGAACATCTTTGGCAAATTCTTTCACCACTTTCCGTATTTTGGTATGCGTGGCGAAGCTGACGCAAGCGACCTCAAGGAGGCTTTTATCGAAACGAAGGAAATTTTTCGTTCTGAATTTGGTGAATCAATTAGCCAAATTTATGAGGTCTTTCCTTCTGTCTCCGAGAACAGCTCAAAATGCAAGGCTGGAAACTGCCGGTCTTGTAAGGGGTCTGTTTGTAAAAACATCGTCAGCATATCATCAAGGCCAGTTTTTGTAGGCTAAATGCTGTCATCTGTTCAGCCCCACTCTTTTTAGGTAAGGAGTGGGGTTTTTATAACCTACGCACCATGAAGTTTAGTGTTTGGGATTGGTTCATCATTTTTTAAAAATCGATTGAACCAGGATATTGTCGTTTTTGTAGACTCGTCCTTGTGTTCGGTTAATGAGTGGTCCGCACCCTCAAAAATTACTAGGCGATGTGGGACGTGAAGCTCAAGAAGTTTCTGTGATAACTCTATTGAATCAAGCGGGCTCACTCGCCAATCAGAGCCACCGTGCATAATGAGCAGAGGCGTTTTTTTATAAAATAAGTTTGTCCAAAAAATTGCAGACCGCTTCTTCTTTTCTTGGAGGCTGCCACCGAACATTTGCTTGTTAAGTTTTTTCATCTCGGGCCTCAGTTTTTCTTCGCGAAGTAGGTTTGTCGATCCTCCAACCGTTACTGCGGCTTCTACCCATTTTACTTTTGCTAGAGCAAGATAGGTCATCATGCCTCCACGGCTCGGTCCATACATACCAATTTTAGAAGAGTTTGCCCTGCTGTACTTCTTTAGGATTTTTTGGAAAACGAGAACGTCTTCAATGTCAGATCCTCCCATTTCATCTTTTCCTTCACTCCCCGCATTGCCTGAATACTGTGAAGCAATAACGATGTAGCCGTTTAATGCGAGTTCCGCTGGAAGCCTAAAGAAAAACATCCCAATCTTGAGAGCACCGAATTCATTAGAACCCCCTCGATTATAAATGATACAGGGAAGATTGTCTCCAGAGCGAGGCTCGGCAAGAAATCCAACAACTTTGTGTCCTTGAGAACGGTAAATTATTTTGTATACAAAAATATTTTGAGCGTTCTTTTTTGCTACTTTTGCAAGAACTGGCCCAACTAACTCCTCGTGAGCCTTTGTAAAAAGGATCCTCTTAACTTCCAAAATACCAGCGATTTTGGCAATATTGTCTGAATTGTCTTGAATTATCATTGTGCAAATTCTACTACATATTCCATAGATTAACAAGGTTAATTTGTTCTTGTAAATTCTCGCACCCACAAAACTGCCAATAGAAAATACCGCACAGTGATATACGGTATTTTTGTTGAGAGTCTTACTTCACATTAGCTACCTTCCTGCGAGTGGTGGTACCATCAAAATTTCCTTTGCGCTTTTCGGTAAACTCTACAACGCCTGCTTTAAGGGCATAAAGTGTGTGATCCTTGCCGACAGCAACATTCGCTCCCGCAAGAATAGCGGTACCGCGTTGACGCACGATAATAGAACCAGCTTTTGCAACCTCGCCCGCGTAGAGCTTGGTTCCGAGGTATTGTGGTCCTGAATCGGTTAGGTTTTGGGCGGATCCGCCGGCTTTCTTTGTTGCCATGGTTTAAAAATTTCGTAAATATCTATAAAACGCCTATAATCTAAAGTAATGACTAGTATACAGGATTTAGTAGAAAAAATCAAGTGGTTCGTGAAGTCAAGGCTGTCTCGCCTGCGTGCACTGTCGGACGACCTGTTTTTGGGGCTTATAATCATCCTTGTCGCTTTTGGATCTTTTGGGCTCGGCAGACTTTCGAAAATAGAGGGGGCAAAAACGCCAATCCGAATTGAAAAAGCAGAGGAAATAAACGCCGATACTTTTTCTGGTAAAGTACAGGCAGGCACGCAAAATGTTCCCGTACTCAACACCGATGGGAATGGGGGACAGCTCGTCGGCTCAAAGTCTGGCACAAAATACTACTACCAGTGGTGTGCCGGCGTACAAAAAATCGCCATGGCAAATCGCATTTATTTCGCATCAAAATCCGAAGCGGAATCTCGCGGATATACTCCGTCGGCCACATGCAAAGGACTTTAATTTAAAATCAACAGCAAGAAAAAGCCGCTCATCAACATTATGTTAATGAGCGGCGATAATATTTACCCTTAGGAGCAAGACATTGGAACAAACACTCCTTGTCCCTCTCTTGGGACAAGGTCATTGAGTCTTTTTCCGTCAACTCTTTCTGCGCCCGGCCAACTTACGCGAATATCCCTTGGAAGGATGAAGCAGCTAACCACTTTTGGGTTAAGAAGCCCCGCAATCATATCCCTAAAAACTAACATGTCATTGTGGCGGAAAACGTGAACCAGATCAGTGGAGCTAACCCACCCAATTGTATTTTGGGTATTATTTGGGTTTTCACCAGACCTGATACAAAATGAGCAATAATTTTGTGAACTTGCCCTAAGCCATCGCGCACCAATCAGGTGGCGAAGGTCATAAGCTCTGAACGAATCCAGTGAAGTTTCTACTCGAGACAAGTCTGCCGTTTTAATGCGCAAAAGTTGATCTCTCAGCAGTATTTTTGCCATAAAGTACCCCTTTTTTTATAAAGAACTTGTTGAACGGAACGACAACACTCTTTTGATGATACTATAATATTACTGAAAAGTCAAGCTTTAATCTACTAAGTACGTATAAAGTAGATACGAATGAGTTTGTGATACAATAAACAAATTATGATAGTCGCAGATATTGAAGCAACCGGGCTCGACCCACACAAACATTCTATCTTGAGTATCGGCGCGGTGGAGTTTGAACATCCAGAAAGGCAGTTCTATGGAGAGTGCCGAATGTGGGAAGGTGCAAGTATAATGAGCGATGCGCTCGCGGTGAATGGCTTCACGAAAGAGGAGTGTAGCGACCCCAAAAAACACTCACTCAAAGAGCTGATGGATAATTTTTTGCACTGGGTGGAGCAATGTGGAGATAAAACTCTTGCGGGACAAAATCCATCATTCGACCGTGATTTTTTGAACAGCTCTTTCGCGCGCTCGAGTATCGGCTGGCATTTTTCGTATCGAACACTCGACCTCAACTCGATGGCATATATGGATATGGTTAAGCGCAAACTTTCAATTCAGCATAAAAATGACCGCGCAGACCTAAGTCTTGATACTATTTTAAAATACTTGGGTCTCCCCGAAGAACCGAAACCACATCACGGCCTGAATGGCGCGAAATACGAAGCCGAAGCATTTTCCCGCCTCCTCTATGGTAAAAATCTATTACCTGAGTTTACAGAGCACCCAATCGTTCATTTGTAGTGTGAAAAAAGAAAATACCAACTTGCCTAAGGTGATGCGTATTTTAACGCGGCTTTTTCCAGAGCCTGCGTGTGCGCTTCATTACAAAAAACCATTTGAGCTTCTTGTAGCTGTTATTTTGTCCGCGCAGTGTACAGACAAGAGGGTAAATGAAGTCATAAAGGAGCTTTTTAAAAAATACAGAACACTTGATGATTATATAAACGCAAGACCTTCAAAGTTTGAAAAAGACATTTTCTCGACAGGATTTTATCGAGCAAAAACAAAAAATATTCTTGCCGCAGCAAAAGCAGTTCAAAAAGATTTCAATAGCAAAATCCCTAAGACGATGGGGGAAATGACTACGATTCCGGGAGTTGGCCGAAAAACTGCAAATGTGGTTTTGGGCGAGCTGTATGGACACGCCGAAGGCATTGCAGTAGACACCCACGTCATTCGTCTTACACGACTCCTCGGGTTGACCAAACACAAAGATGCTACGAAAATCGAGCGTGATCTCATGAAAATCGTGCCACAAAAAGATTGGGTGCGCTTTTCACACTTGCTTATTCTTTACGGAAGGGAATATTGCCCCGCGTATTGCAAACATATTGAATGTCCACTCACAGGATTTCGTGCTAAAATGTGAGTAATTCTATGGAAAACTCAGATTATTTACTAACAAGCAAAGAGAAAAGAAGCGGATTTTTAGGACTTTATTTCGGACGGATGGTGATGGCTATATCAAGCGGGCTACTTGGTGTTTTTCTTCCTATTTTTCTCTACAATCTTTCCGGTGGAAATATTCCACTCGTGATGGCGTACTACGCAGTCGCAAGTGGCGTGTATCTTTTTCTGGTGGCATACGGGGCGCAATTTTTAAATCAATTCGGTTTTCGCAAAGCGCTTGTCCTCGCGAGTTTTGCCGCGGTAATCATTAATACGGCCTATTATTTCACAACACCAAATAATATGTGGGTTCTTTTACCGATTTCAGTTTTCTTTGTTATTATATTTCGACTTCTTTTTTGGATTCCATATCATGTAGATTTTGCAATTTTTACAAACACCGGGAAAAGGGGAGGGCAGGTGGGACTAATGCTTTCAACAATCACGCTTCTTGGCGTCGTGGGCCCGATGATTGCGGGATATGTCATTGAGTCATATTCATTTCAGGTACTTTTTTTAATTGCTATTCTGGTATACATGATTGGAATGATTCCGTTTGCTACAGTGCCTCGTACAAATGAAAAGTTTAGTTGGGACTACGGCAGGGCATGGCGCGAACTTTTTGCAAAAAAGAACAGGGCAGTGGTATGGGCATCTATCGCTACGGGAGCTGAGGATACTATTGGTATCATCGTCTGGCCTATTTTTATCTTCCTTCTTCTGGATGGCGATTATTTCAAAGTTGGCGCGCTATCAAGTTTTATAGTGGGCGCCACGGTACTCTTGCAATATATGTTTGGAAATTACTTAGATCGTGTCGGAGGAAAGAATGGAATGCTTAAAGCGGGGAGTATTTTGTATGCTATTGGTTGGCTTGTGAAAATATTAGTGGTCACGGCATTTCATGTGTTTATTGTCGGCCTCTACCACAAAATCGCCAAAGTGGTGACAGAGACCTCCTTTGGCACTATCTTCTATGAGCTTGCGGCGGACCAAGGACACTATGTGGACGAGTTTACTGTGCTAAGCGAAATGGCGCTCCAAATAGGAAGAATGGTCGCGCTGGGCGCTGTGGCAACACTCGTGATGTTTATAAGCCTCAAGTGGACCTTTATCATAGGTGCTGTCGCTGCTCTTGCCCTAACATCGCTATCCATGGTGACGGCGAAAGAGAAGAGGGTATGAGCGATTCTACTGTGGGCTATTTGTAAACCTTATTTTATATACACACGTCGCACAATATATCTTTTGCGACAGTGAAAATGCAATGAGCATCTTCATTGTCGCAAAAGATACCTGGATTGTGCGTACATTTGGGAAAAGTCGCACAATCCACGTTTGCGACAGTGAAAATGCAATGAGCATCTTCATTGTCGCAAAAGATACCTGGAT